>Ga0181343_1000036_pt1 | contig 58760 bp, 38 predicted proteins | sample Su13VDMLBSD_FD_130110 | JGI IMG/M metagenome (GOLD analysis project Ga0181343, IMG submission 130110) | Freshwater viral communities from Lake Michigan, USA - Su13.VD.MLB.S.D | ecosystem: Environmental > Aquatic > Freshwater > Lake | place: USA: Michigan | collected 2013-07-15
ACAGTATGCACACTAAAACGTATATCTCTGCAAGAATCATTAACATCACAATAAATATTATCTGTTACTAACTGTGTTCCAAATTATAAATATTGTTGCGATCAATAATCCTACTGAAAAGTAGAACCAACCTACCTTATAAAAAGGTACATTTTCATCAGAACTTGTAGTTACTCCTGTAAGCTGATTAGTTTCAGTAGATCCAGAAGTAGATGCTTTATAGGTTTTCCAACCAAAAAATGCAGAGCTAAGACCAGTTAACAGTGGAAGTATCCAAGTACCTTCAGACCAAACTGATTTACCAGGTGTATCTGCAAAATCAGTACAGCTTGTTAAGAGGTTTACTCCTAAAAGAAAAACTGAAGCAATAGCCAAATAAACAGGTTTAAAAATTTTTTTCATTATTATTATTTAGATTTTTGGTTTATAATTATAATTGCGTCTTTCCACTTTTTGATAAGCTTTACGACATATTTGTAAAGTGAATCTACAATAACCATTCCAAGCATACCAATTACAAAAGAGGTGAATCCTACAAGAGATAAATCCATGCTTGTTTTAGAAACAATGACTGGAGTAAAATAACCTGACACGACCCCACCTATAATTATTTGTCTGAATGCTTCCCAGAATTTTGACTTTTTGTACATAGACCAAATCAAACCACCAATAAAGCCATTAACTGCATATTTCCAGACTATACCAAGATCATCCAGAAAGGCGAAGATGTCATATTTCATCTCAGTTCATTTTGTTTAAATTTCGGATTAAGGGTTTATACTTAGTCTGTGGTTTCCACAGAATTAGGTTGGCCCTCTACCTTCTGAACTGTATCTTTTGTGCTTGTTTCTGTTGTTTGCTTATAATAAGTACCATCACCTCTACCAAAAGTTTGTAAATTTTGATAGGTCGTCAGTCCTAAAAGACCTACAATTAAACCAGCTTCAATCCCCAAAGTAAGGGATAATCCTTCTAAAGATCTTCCAGCTTCCCATTTCCATACTGCATAGTTTAGATTTCTGATAAAATCAACAGAAAATGCTATTGCCAAACAAGCTCTCAGAGAAACCTTATTGTCATTGCCAGTCCAAGCTGGTTCAAAATACTTAAAAATGCGTTTTAAAAACATGAGATTAGTGTTAATAGACAGGTAGTAGCCTGGTAGCAAAAATAACTATTCTGTCTATATAACACACAAAATCAGCAAAATATGAAGGTTTTTACCTCTATAATATAGCTTATTCACCTGCTAATAGCTTAACAGCTTGATTAGTTGCATGATAAACTGGTATGAAATCTTCTACTGTATTCCAGCCTTTATAATCACCTTCATATGGGCCACTTTGAACTATATCATCTGTTAACACAGAGTTTACAAATGTAGTAGTAGCATTAACAGCCTTATAAAGTTGTGTCGGGTAGGAGTCAATTGTTGTTGTACCTCTCAGTAAATCAATGAGTGATACAGTTGAAAGATCTTCCGCCAATCTGGTTATTCTTTTGGCATACAGTTTATCTTTATCTTCTGGAGGAATTACAGCTCCTAATCCAATAGCAATAGTTAAACCATAGAATACCAACTGAATAGCAAATCTTGTAAATTGTTTCTTTTCTTCTATACTCATCTCATCCCATGATTTTGAACCTTTTATATTAGCAAAAGATCCTACCAGGGAAGCAAATACTTTTATCCTGGATTTCATAGCTTCTGATTGCCAATCAAATATTGGTTGGCCATCTTTTAATTTAGGAGATCCATCAGCATTAAAAAGCTGCACATAATCACCTACATATTTCTGGTAAGATCCTAATGTAAAGTTCTCTTTAATATTCATGATCTGGAACTTTCTGAATTTCATTACCATTCTACCCAGAGCATATCTTTCAAGATGAGTTTTTTGTTCTGGGCTATAAGCACCATACATTCTTTCAAGATAGGTTTTGATTTTAAGAGTTTCCAGAGTTGTTAAACCTTTAACTTCGTTACCATTTTTATCTACAAACCTAGTTGGCCCTGAATATTCATATTCACCTGTGGTTTCATTAAATTTATAAGCATCCCACATATTTTGAATATTTGGATCATTTACATCATTTGTATAAGTGCCATCTTTCTTAAGATAAGTTTTAACAGCTTTACCATCTTTGTCCACAAATGTCTGATAAACTTTCATAGCCAAAAGAGAAGCAATAACCATAGTTTCGTTAGAAAGATCTTCTCCAAGTCCCTGAGCTACATAAGCGTTATCACCAGTGAATATTCTATTATGCACACCCATCATTAAAGATGCGTCAGTATAGTTATAGTTTTTATTGCTTAATCTAAACAATTTAGCCATGAAATTGACCTTATCTTTATAATAAGAACCATCCCAATCTTCATTGAGTTGTCTTTTAATATTGGATTGTTTAGTCAAATTTCTACCCTGGTGAATACCAGAGATCTTTGTAGCTTGCGCCATGTGGCTAAGTGTTATAGCGTTTTCTTCTCCAAACATCCTTTTAGAAAGAGATCCAATAAGACCTTCTTTAGCATTTGTAAAAACACCATAAAGTCCGTTGAATGTAGCTGTTACAGGAGCAAACCAGAATGCGTTTTTACTAATGAAACCACCAATATTATCTAATACCAAGTCAACTCTTTTATTAGCTACTTCATTCTTCTTACCAAAGTAGTTCAAAGTCATCCTTCTTCTACCCAGTATTTGCTGATTTAAAAAAGTTTGTAAAGCAAAAATAGAATTTTCAAGAAGCAAAGCTCCTTTCTTATCTACTTTATTTTTATCGGCAGTGTTACTCATTACAGCAACAGTGGCCATACCAGTTGCATATACATCATCAAGCTCAAGCTTTTGAATCATATGTCTGGCAAAAATGTCAACACTTTGAGTCACATTATAAGAATGATCGTCATTACCCAGGAAATCCTGAGACATATACTTAAGAGGTACGCCAATATTAAATCTATCCTCATTTTGGATAGCCATGTCATATCTATCTCTATAATTCAAAAGATACTCCTTTGTGATTTTGATAGGAGAAAGAGTTTTGGTAAGTACGTTCTTTTCAATAATTTCTTCAACATTTTGAAATGGAATAGTTGGCAAAAAGCTTTCTTCCCAAGTTTTATAGTTGTAGCCATCATTTTTAATATATTCTTCACCGTAAGTTACTGCTTTACCATATTGATTCACATATGCAACTTTAGTTCTTACGCCTTCATAAAGCTGTTTAAGAACAGTCTTAGAAGCTTTATAGTAATTCCATTGAGCTTGTGTAATCTTACCAGCAGCTACATCAGCTTCAGTATAGACAGCACCAACTCTTTGATTTTCACCAGCTACATTTCTCCAGGTGTACATGAAATCAAATACACCTTTTTCACTGTCAGGTACAACAGTATTTCCATTTGAGTAACTAAATGTTCTTGCTCCTCTGGCAGTTGTCCTACCTGTTTTTTCAAAGTATTCCTTATATAAAGCTCTGTCAGCTTTTCTGAACTCAGACTGTTCACCTAAAAGCTCATTAGTTTTTCTAACAGCAGCATCAGTAGATGTTTCAAACAACTGAGATATAGACTGAAGATATGCGTTTGCCTGGTCTCTTAAACCTAGCGTTTTGGCAGCAAACCAGGAAATATCAGCTTTATCACCAGTAGTTTCTACATCAGTGATATTAACAGATTTAACAGAGTTAAGTACAGCTATTACAGCAGATTTGATCTTTTTAAGTGCATCTCTGCCTACACCAGCTTCGCCATTTTCAAGCAATGATTCCCTGGCAACAGTAGCTACTTTATTTTTAAGCCACTCTTCTTTTTTATTAGGATCAGTAATTGTTTGAAGATCACTGTCTTGTTCAAATATTTTATTTTCACCCTGATAGTTATAGAATTCAAATACTTTAGCTGCTTTCATAGCTGCATATTCAGCCTTCTTTTGTTCAAGTTTTTCTTTTAATTCAGGTTTTGTTTTAACTTCTTTTGTTAATTCTTGTATAGCAATGCGGTAGTTATTATTAATATAATCTAAATAGTGTTGTACATCAACAGCTCTGATTTGAGTACCATAATATCTGCTCAAATAAGCGATTTTTACATCTCTTACTTTCAGATCTGGTTTGTTCATTTTAGCGATAATCATTCTCATCACAAGCTCAATCTTAGCTCTATCTAGCTTAGAGTCAAATACTGGTGACACAAGGCCATTTGTATATTGCATCTTTCTGATAGTATTTTCATCAGCCAAGAATTTAGAACCTGTTTTATAGTCCATAAAAGATACAGCTCCATCAGAGTGTTCAACAATACCATCATTTGATGTACCAATACCCATTGTTTCATTAACCATCATAAGCTCAGAAGCAATGTTGTCTCTAAAAGCAATATCAGTGTTATTAAACTCTTCAGAATTAATACCAAGTTGTTCCATCATTCTTTGAATTCTTTTTTCATCGAACCAAAGAAGATCATATTCAGAAAGTCCACCTTCTGTTCTAAGCTTTTCTATATCATCAGCAAAGTACATAATGTCTCTATGCTTCAAATAACCCTCAATCATTTTGTGGATGATCTTACCTCTATATCTAGACTCTTCGTAGCTTTGTTTAATCGCTGCTTTAACTTCGTCAAAAGATAAAGGATTAGGGCTATTACCATAAGGTATCTTATCAGTTAATTCAGCTCCAGCATCCTTGAAAGCTTTAGTGGTTAATTTAGTAAGCCACTTTTCTGGGTCAAAAGGGTCTTTGTCCTCAGTTTCGGCAAAGTTTGCGTGAGTGAATTCTGTTAACCTGGTAAACTTTTTTAATGTATTAGTAACTGGGTCAATAGATCCATTTGTATAAAATGAAACATCAGCAGATTCATCTAACTTGATGTTAGCAGCTTGCTGTTCAAAAAAGTCAATTGTTTTTCTACTTCCCCATACTAGATTAGCCATTGTTGCATTTTGATTAGCTGCAACAAGTACTTCTCCAACTTCAATCTCATTTTCAAGTCTCATAAGATCAGCAAGATCTTTAATAGTGCTATCTATATGAATATCTTCAGGTTTGATTTTTTTAGAAGGATCAGCAATTAAACTGTTGATATATTCAGAGATATATTTAAACACCGTTTCCATCCATGCAGTGAACTTATTTCTTTCGTTACCATCATTTACTGTTCCTTCCTGGCTTCCTTCCAAACCAATTGCTGTTGTAATAACTTCTGAGCTGAATTCATCAGAGCTAGGTTCAAGTTCTGGATATTTGTCTTTAACAAAGTCAGAGATACTTCTACCTTGATAAGTGAAGCTGCTGGCTCTTTTTGATAGATTTGCATATAATGTTGGGTTGCTTTTCTTAATAGCATCTACAAATGGATGAGAAAATTCATGAAATACAGTATCTATTGCAAGGCTGTGGGGATTAATAATAATATTACCATTTCTAACAGTAGCTAATCTATCTAATGTAGTATCAAAGTAAAAGTTAATTTTAAGTTTTTTACTTAATCTTTCAGCAAGGGCAATAGGAGAAATACTTTTAATTTCAGGAGCAACTTCAATTCTAGTGAATTGTTCTTTTTCTTTTTTATTTAAAACTTTAGAAGCAAGAGGTTCACCATTTTTATCCACAGCTTGAGATACAGCAGGTCTATAAGATACACCAACTTTAGCATTAGGAAAAAGCTGTTTAGCAATTCCTACAAGATCAGCACCAAAAATCCTGAGAGCTTCTTTTGCTTCTACTGGAGTGCCATTAGATTGTACAGCTACTTCAAAAAGAACTCTTTGTGGATCTTCAATGAATTTTTGCTTGTACAAACCATCAATTCTGTTAGTATAAATTGTTGCTTCTGATAAGAGTTCCCAGTCACCAAATTGTTCTTTAAAAGAAGGGGTATATGCTCTGGCCCATATCTTTAACGCATTCTCTTTCTCCCAGGAGTATCCTCCTAAAGAGTCAAGAATATCATGATAAAGTATAGAAGGCTCTTCGTTAGGAGCATATACCTCTTGGATTTCTTTGTTCTCATCTCTTGCAATTGTGCAGAATGCCATTATTTACAACTTTTATCTTTTAAAACTTTGTTTATTTCTTTAGCTTCATCAATTTCTATTGCTCTGGATAATTTAAGATCCAGTTCAGCATCAGTCAGGTTTTGAGCAGTTGTTACTGTTTCTGCACCTGGGATAGAATTAATTTGAGCCATTTTTTCCTCTCTGGTCATAACCTTAGTTCTCAGTGTTTTGAGTAACTCTAAAGGAGTATCAAACTTATTGAATTCTACTTGCTGTATTTTTGGTAAAGCTTCAAGTTCGAAGGATACAGTCTTTTTATCATCAGATATTTTTCTAGACAATATCTTGAAATTTCTAATTCCAACTCTATCTAAGTTACGACTATCATACAAAGATACTTCATTTACTTGATTTATAACGTTTTCTACATTGATTTTTGTTCTAACTTCAGACCTCAATTGCTCGTCAGTTTTGAACTTGTTTTCTGGATTAGCTTTAAGTTGCTGAAAAGCTTGTTCTTGAGCTTCCTTAATAACTTCTTTGTTAGTGTTTTTAGTCCTAAGATCATCAGAAGCAGCTACCATAAAAGAGCTGATTTTCACGTTGTTAAGTGTAACTTTTTCTCCAGAAAAATCAACACCTTTTACAGGTATTGCCAGTCTTTTTGGATTGAAATAATCTGAGATTTTATACTTATTCATCAACAAATTTAAATCAAAAGAACTGTTCGTAATAGCACCATTTACATTACCTAATTTCTTATAGTAATATTTTAGATCATTAGACTCTTTAGATCCAGTAGTACCAACTTTCATATAAATCTCATAATTACCAGGTTTTCTACTATCCTCATCTACAATAAAACTTGGATTTTTTCTAAGCCTGTCAAAAAGATCTTCTTGAGCTGAGTTTTCAGAAATGTCCTCTGTTACTTCAACGTTAGTATTATCTGTTGTATCAACAGTAATATTTGTTGTTTCTCCTTGAGTTTCAGTTTGTTCTGTTTTATCAAGAATGTTAGCATCAAAATAAAGGTCATAGATATTACCATTATTCATAATACCACCTTGTCTATTGAGAACTTTCCACTTGTTTACACCAGCAGGAATTACTGTTCTTAAGTTAGGTAAAACTCCTGGTAAGCTAAACATGGTATTAACAAACAAGTTTTCCTTGATATTTGCCATTGCAGATTCTTGCTTTGTTTGATTTTCAAGATCAGCAAAATCCTTATAGTATTTGTTACCTGTTGCAGATTTGTTGTAAACCAGCAGATCTTTAGTTAGAGTTTGTAATGCTTGGAAGATAGTCTTAAAATAGATAGGTGGAAGTACATTAGTTACTTTATTGCTACCAAATTTAAGTTTATCTGTGTACACAGATGCTTTAATAATATTAAATACTACTTCATTCATCTCAGGTGTAACTGGATGGAGAGATGATGGTACATCTACCCATCTATCTTTATTGTCTTTTCTAACGTAAATGTTAGATAATCCACCAATCGCATTAACAGCTTGTTCTATTTCAGCCAAGTTTTCAGCAGTATTTACAAGACTACTATTGAAGGTCATAACCCTCACTTTATCCTTAAAATTACTATCAATACCAACCCCTCTAAGAAACTTATTATCAGAGTTTTGTTTTTTAATAATAGCTAATGGTTTTAATCTCCATTCAGGATTGATTTGAGATACTACAAAGTCATCGCCATTATAATTCTTAGTGCTTGTATAAGACTCTGCTTCTTTCATTAAGAAAGCGTTAAGATAACTTTTTACAGCAGTAAGTTGGAATTCCTGATCGTCTTTTTTAATAGTAGTAAGATCTTGATTAGAAATACTTAAAGAAAATAGATGTTCGTTATTATTATAACTTATGTTTAAACCTGTTGTAAGATAATTAAAGATGTTTCTTGAAATCATCTTAAACAAGTTAAACGTGTTTCTACCTTTCAAGTATTTCTCCTGATTAGACATATTTTTTACAGTGTCGAATGTAAGATTTTGATCATTTTCACCAGTAAACATTGTTGCAGGATCAGAGTTGTTAGAAACAGCTTTAAGCATATTATTAACAATAAACTGTGCCTGAACAGAGTTTTCACTGAAGATCTCTGAAGCAACATCCAATTGAATTTTAATAGCTTCAAGAGCTGCCAGTACGTTCTCGTTGTTAGCAAGATTTACATTTTTTAAGATATTACCGTTATTTCTAAGGTCATCTTTAAAGCCTGGAGTAGTATATTCTGATTTCTCAGTGTAAGCTAGTTTAGTGAAAAACTTATCAATATTGATATAGTTGTCCATAACTTTCAGTTTATCATATGCACTCTCAAGGTTATAAGGAAGACCTTGTATAACAGAAAGTACTGCTGATACATCAGAAACCTGACCACCAATAAGATTCAGCGTTGTTAATTGCTGAAGCACCTTAAACTGAAGAAGCAATTTCTTTCTATCACCTTCATTGTAGATGTCAGTAAAGCTGGTTTGTACGTGCTTTTCAAGCTCTTTTGTAGTAACTTTTGTAGCAGCCAAATCTTCTTCGGAAAGTGGTTTACCCATTTCCTGTAATTTCTCAGTAATAAGCGTTCCCATTTTACTCAATGTAGAAGCAATAGTTGTAGCATTTGAGCTATTAAGCTCTTTAGCTACTGGCTGAAGCATCAACATTGTAGCCTGGTGCATATTCATTTTTGTAGAGATAGCAGCCAGGAAAATCTTAGCAGTATTATTACCAACGTTAAGTACGTTTAATATTTGTTCTTTAACGTGGTCAATAGCAGCGTTCAATGCAAGAGATCTTAATTCTTGATTTTTAATATTATCTTTATTGGTAAGCACTAATGAATTGAAAGTCTCACCATCAATTTCCACTGCATCTTCTTCTGGAATATCCAATTCAATTACATTGGTGTCATTTGTAATACCATGAAACATATAAGAAAGACCTTTAGAGAAGTTGGCAATTAAACCAACAAGTCCAGCAGCCATATAAGTATCTTTGTGAATATTAACGTGTTGTTCAACTTTGTTAATGTTCATATTAGCTGCATCTCTTTGTCTTCTGATAAACTCATCTCTATCATCAATCCAGGAATCTTTTAAATCTTCATTAATTAAAGACAATAAATCTTCCTGACCTTCTTTAGTAGTTACATCTACTCCAAGATTATCTCTTAAATTAGCTTCAATTTTGCTATAAGTTTCAGCGTCAGCATCTAAAGCTTCTTGTAGATTTTTATATAACTTAGGTCTTTCTGTAAGCAGATCATCAACACCATTAGCTTTATTAATGTCTGAAAACACCCTGGCCAGTTGGCTATACTCTGAGTCTTCCTCATAACCCTTTACAGGGTCAAAAGTAATACCAAACAAGATGTCTTCAGCATTTTCTCCTGAATAAGAGATATTGTCAAGTACAGCGTTCAAAATTGTGTTACTGTACAATCCTTTTTGGATAGTTCCAAGTTGTTTAAGATGTTGTTGTAAACCATCAATTTCAGCTTCTATTTTAGCTCTTTCATTTCTTTTAGCTATTCTATCAGCATAATTGGCAGCTTTTAATTTACCTTTAGCTTCCATATCAATTTCCAGAGCAATAATTCTGTTCTGGGTTTTTTCTTTTTCATCTATTAATACAGAGTCCATGTTAAATACTGCTGTATGCTTATCGTCTTGTCCAAAAGAAACAATGTTTCCTTTAGAATCATATTCAGCATTAGGAGCAGTAAAACCAAACTTAATACCTTTTTGGGCAAGAGTAATATTAGTAGTTTGGAATCTTGTTTTGTACTCTCTTTTATTAGAGGTTTCAGGAGTTTCCTGGTCTGGATCTTTAGGGTCTTTTTCTTCATCAGAAACACCAAACACACCTTGTCTTACAACGAAGAGTTTATCTACGTCAAAGTCAGATCCGTGTAATGCTGTAACAGCAGCAGGGATGACTACTACATTATCGTGTGCTTGTGATGGATAGTATCCAATTACTTTTAAAGGCACTGAAGAGTGCAAATCAGAAGAAGGAATTCTAAATCCAAACATTTTATTATACTCCTCAGAATTGTAATAAATCAGATCACCATGTTTAAGTTGATCTGAATACATTTCTGGAAGATAACATTCAGCATACATTAATTTACCATCTTCAATTACAATCTCAGGTGTTCTAAGTGAGTTAGTAGCAAGAATCTTATTAGCTTCAAATCCAAATTCAGACTGAAGTACAAAGCTACCACCAGGATGTTTAGGACTTACAGTTTTCTTAGTAAAACCATTAAAAAACGACTGCATTAATTTCTCAGAAAACAAAGGATTGTTCATAGAAATACCTGGAATCTCCAGCATTTCTAAAAGTCTTTCATTACCAGGTAAGCCTAATTTCTTTTTAAGCTCTTTGATAAATTCTTTTCTGGATCTCAAATTAGCTCTTAAAGTTTTATCGTCTTTATAAGCCATTCTGAAATCAAACAGAGTATCATATATACCAGATTTGGCAAACTTAGCCAGAGTTCTGGTAATAGTTTTGTTGTTTTTGATGGAAGTCTCAGTTCTATTCAGACCTATCAAATAAGTAAGCTGAGTAAAATGAGATATAAAATCATCAATATATCTATGTCTTACAGCTTGTTGAATTCCATTAAAAGAGGAGTTTAAAGACAAAACAGATTGTGGTTCAAGATTAAAATTGAACGTACCAGTAGTTTGATCTTTTACAAAGCTAGAAAGCTTAGATGGTTTAGAACCTTTGATAGCACTATCAAATGATGCTTTGTGTATCATGGTTGCAGCAGCATCCTGAAGATAGTCCTGATATTCCATGTATTCATTCACATCTTTTAGTCCATCGTTATCTACCATCTTATTATAAAGAGTTTCAACTCTTGGCTGAATCCATTGTCTTTGGCTTTCTTCCAGAGTATTCAAATAAGGCTGGAATGTCATAGCAAATCTCAAATCTCTCAAAGTCTTGTTCTTTTGAACTAACTGATTAGTAAGTTCAGCAGAAGAAGTTTTTCTATAATCCACACCACCTTGTTCATTTACTTCAAAGTGAACATCTTTAGTGATAACACCAATATCCACAGATTTACCAAAGCTCTTTTTAAGTAATGCTTTGTACTCAGGAATATCCCAAGATTGAGCATCACCTATTTCTTGCTTTTTGTTCTTAAAGAACCTTTGAAGAACTGGGATCTTAGCAAAAGCATGAGACTGCCCATAGAAATTATTAGCAGCAGAAATAACTACATTTCTGTACTCAGTTGGCATACCATGTTGGTCGTCAATAAGTCCAGTGTCGTTCATGGCATTTACACCTGCTTGTCTTTTAATTTCATCAAGAGGGTTTTTATAGTTCTGAGTAGCTCCAGATGATAACTGGTTCATAAAGAAGCCGTTCACATAGGAGTTAAGGTAATAAACGGCCATAACTTTCTTAAGAGCCTCTTTTTGAGCCTCAAAATAATCTTGAGATCTCAGAGCTTCAATGTCAGTTTTCCCATCAATACTTACTCCTTTTAAAGTGGCAAGTTCTTCAGCACTAAGCTGATAGGCTTTAGGATACGAATTTTTAAGCTTATCATACATCACAGCTAATTGAGTACCATCCAGGGTAGCTTTTTCATTGATAGCCATATCCACAAACTCTGTCATAGAATTGTCAAGAGATCCTAAGATAGTGTCTACTAACCTATTGAGTTCTTTACTGCTTTTATTTATGGCCAGCTTTGAATTTTTAACTTGGCCAAATTCTGGGTTAAGATTTCCAGCTCCGTCAAAAAAGATATTTTGACCATTTTTAAGGAAATAGGTAGATCCTTCTAGACCAGGTAAAAATGATTTAGCTGAGTTCTTTCTTAAATTACCTCTCACAGAACCTCCATTTAAGTGGTTCATATAAGCTTCCTGGAGAATCATGTTCATAAAGCCTTCTCTAAGCTCCTCAGAGCTATTAATTCCCATCTTGACTACTGACACGTTAGGTGCAGATTCAGGCTGGAATTTCTGCTGAAAATAGCTCATATTAGCTCTTTCTGTCTTGCTGGCTGAAGTAGCCTCAATTACAGGGAGTTGAAACATAGCCAGGAAGTTCCTGTTAATCCAGTCTCTTGGAGATTCTTTATTAAAAGGAATAGGTGGTTTCTGATAAAAACCATTTCTATTATCAAAATAAGTTTCCTGGTGATCAGAGAAAAAATCCTCTTCACCTACTTTAAGCACAGCACCATTCACTTCAAAATTACCATTTGAGTAGTCATGTTGAAGAATAGGATTAAACCTAAGATAGTTATTAAAACTATTCTTAAGAAATGGAATAAGTTTACTTTCGCCAATCAATCCAGAGGCAAAATCTTCAAGGTTTTTAAAGATCTTGTACCCGGTATTAGGCATAATATTTTCCCACTTAGATTTATTTGAGGTAGACACCTGAAATGAAGTAGGATTGTTTTTCTCAGAAGTATATCTATTAAGAGACCTTGAGAAATTAGATGTATGTTTTAAATAAACGTCAGAATTAGTAAAGTCTTCAGATGCTTTATCAGAACTGAAGTCTGGTACAAAAGTCACTACTCTTGTCAAATTATTTAAAAGAATACTAACATCAGCATCAGTAATTTTATTGAAGTCGTCTTCAGAAACTATGGATAAACCAGTCTTGTCAGTAACAATATTTTTCAAAATAGTTCTGAATGTTTGTTTATTACCACTTTTCTTAGCTGCTTCGTATTCTCTTACTCTATTAATAACTTGTTTCCTTAAAGGAAGAAGATCTAATCTGTCTCTAATTACAGAAGCTAATGAACCAGATGTTCTATAATCCTTAACACTATCAATAAATGCAAAAGATGTAGCAGTGCCAGTCTGTCCAGAATCCTGGTCAGTTACCCTGGTAGTAGTTACTTTTACAAATTTAGGTGACAGTTTTCTAAGGCTATTAGCTACTTTAGTTAATTCTGCAAGTTGGTTTCTTTGCTCATTATATCTAAATAATTTAGCTATAACAAAGCTTGGAATATCAGTTTCGTTAGCAATTCTTTCTACAAAAGTTTTATTAGACTCAGTAGGTTTTTGCTCTTTCAGAAAGCTTTCTCTTCCTTCTTTATATCTATTAAATTCAAATACTACTTTGTTGTTCACATCATTATTACCCACATTTTTTATGGACATATTTGATGGAAGAATAAGATTCATATTATCCTTAAATATCTCATATTTAATACCTGCATTATCAAGCTTTTCTTTTACTCCCTTAAGTTCTCCCTCAGTTACTCCCTTAATATTTAAGGTCATTCTGTCTTTAGACATTACTGCTTCATGAAGATCTTTAAGCTTATTATAAACAGCTTTAGTTTGGTTTCCTTTAGTAGTAATATTATATGCCTTTTTAAGAGATTCCAGGTTATCCTCAATTGAGGTATTACCGTACATATTACCAAGAAGGTTTAGTAATGCTACAAAACCTGCACCTGGATCAATGTTAATAACATTACCTTGAGATGTAGGATATGTGATAGATGACAAGAAATCTTTAACAACTTCTGAGATTTTAGTCACTGGGTTGATGAATTCTTTACTTCCTATCTGAAGAGCATTAACATCTTCATCAGCTTCAAGCAGCTCTTCAGTAGAGTCTACGTCAGCTTGTTTTTCAAGCACAAGTTCACCATTGTTTAATACTCTAGCCAAAGAATATGGCTGAAGATAGTTAAACATATTTTTAAGTCTTGTTGGACTTGATAATGCTTCGATAGTGTCAGCCAATAATGAATCAACTGTCTTGTCATTCTTAAGTGCTTCTATTCTTTTCTGAATAGTTTTAAGAGCATCATTCTTAGTTAAACCAAGTTTGAAAGACTCTTTATTATTTTGAAATAAAGGAGATTTATAATCCTGCACAAGAAACAGGTTTTTGTTACTATTTTCTAACAAATTTGTAACATTCTCTGGAAACATTAACTCATTCAGATTGTTAAGCACGAATGCCTTATCTCTGAGAAATGCGTCCAGGTTAGTAGAATACCTGTCATCATCTGCGATGATATTTTTATCTCTTGTTACAAGACCATCTCTAATTTGATTTCTTGTAAATTTTCCTTGTTCAACATCATTGAATAGCTTTTGAATATCACTATAATGATCTCCTATAATTTTAAAAAATCTAAGAAGATCCATGAAGAACTCTTTAATAAGTACATACATAGCTGGTTTTCCTTTAAATCTAAATTCTTCAAAAGAATCAGCCATTTTTTCTTCAAGTTCTACTTTATCAGTAATATAAGCAAACTCTGGCTTCCATCTTTTAAAAGATTCAGCCATAGCTACTTGCTCATTAGATGCAAGAAAATTATTAAAAATTGTGTGAAAAATTTCATGTCTTACGTCAGTATAAGCTTGAGTACCTCTTTCTTCAATCAACGAGTTGGCAACATAAACAGTACCATTAATAAAAGATGTAAGCACAGGAAGACCATCTCTAAGTCTCATTAACTCCAGAGAGTCAACAAACTTAACAGTTTTATCCAATTGGGCTTCGGTTAAAGAAGGTATAAGTGCTTTGAACATTCCCCTCACCTGGCTATAAAAAGCCTGGTAGTCAATACCACCCTGATTGGTGTTATAAAGATCTGACATTATAGATTTAAGTTCAATACTATCAGGAAGTTTACCATTATTTTCAGTCATATATTTACTTACAACTGCTCTGGCAACAAACTGTTGCCTTTGATCTAAACCTTTTGTCAACTGTTTATATTCAATACTATTTACGTTTGCACAACTCATTGATTAATAAATTTTTATAATAAACATTCTATAAGATAATCTCTAAATAAAGCTTGTTCACTTGGGATGGAACTTTTTAGTACGTCAAACATTTCATCTATGCCTGACCAGCCACTTGCTTTAGCAAAGACATCTAATTTATACTTATCTTCTGGAGATAGTCTGTTTTCTATCTCACTAAAGCTTAGTGTATTTATGTCCTCTTTTGTCCAGTTTTTTGTATCAATTACTGGACTTTCTACTTGGACATTAACTTGGACATTTTGTCCATCTTCTTGTCTATCTTCAGCAGCACTTGTTTGACTCTTAACTTGTTCAGTGAAATCCACAAATACTCTTGTAGGAAGCATAGTGTCAAAGTTACTTTCAAAAAACCTACTGTTAGATATTGATGAATCTCTTGAAGTATTTTGCGGAGAATTAGTGTAATCATATTCCAGTTCACCATTCTCATCTCTGGCATTAAGAGGTACAGGAACTCTAAACTTCACTTCAATGGACTCTTGTTTTCTTTCATTATTTAGTATATTTAATTGTTTACCAGGTAGTTCTCCTGATACCCCAAAGTTAAACAAACTTTCGAGAATTTCAATAACATCTGCAAAATTTTCTTTTGGAGTGCCATCTTCATTGTAGCTTTTAGCTACTGGAGCAGTTTTGCTACCTAAAAGACCCATAAACTTATATCCAATGTAAACATCTTCTTTAGTTCTGGATTTGTTAGTTACAAAACCTACACTACCTGTTGTAGAGGTAAATCTACTAGCAACACTACCGTTAGAATTCATTATGTCATCTAAAGCTTGTTGAGCTTGTCCTACATAAGATTTTCCTGTGTGGGAAATAACTCCCGACTTGGTAGATGTTTCTCCAGATCTGATGTCCTTTACTACGAAAGTCTTAGTACTTGGATCATATGATTCAATGAGACCATAAATAGTTTCTCCATCCTCGAATGTATAGTTCCTGGCTCTTTTTACTTTGGTCAGGTTTTCTATTTCTTTTTCTGTTTGAGCTTTAAGCATCTGAGTATTTGGCTCAGAGTAAAGTGCAAACAGGTTATAAATTCTTTCAGCTTCAGCATTACTAAAAGTTACTTCTTTAGAAGTTCTTTTACCATCAACTGTGGAAAACATAACAGCTTTGTAGCTATTTTCATTTGGGGTTTTCACATAATCGTTGGCCAGCTTACTAAGCATATTGCTCAAAGATTTGCTGTATCCCATTTTTTCAGTAATACCTTTCTTTTCAAGCAAAGCTCTCACATTTTTACCTAATTGTATAAACTCTCTGATTGGAGCAAGCTGTGTATTATGTGCTTTTGTATCCAGGAATTTTCTGCTCAGTGCAATAAATTGCATAGAGGATCTTCTATGGAAAGGTTTAAAAGCCAGATAAGGTCTACCAGCCTGAACGTATGTTCTAAGCTCAGGTGGAATTTTTAAATTTGGCTTTTTACCTTCAACATCAGCTTTCACAGGTATGATAATCTGAGCATTTTCGCTATTTTCATAGAACTTTTTGATCTTTTTATATTCTGTTTCTCTCTGAGCTTCTGGGAACGAGCTTATATGATTAGCATAAAAACTGTCAATAAAGGCAGTAATTACTTCATCCATAGTTGACTTGTTCATATCCTTGTACGCCTTATTAAAGAAATACTTAATAGGATTGGCATGAGATACTACACCTTCTGCCAGGTCATTTGCAGTTTTACCTGCTGATGTAGTAAATCCATTAACGTCAGAAACGTCTGTGTATAAAAGATTTATAAAGCCTTTATCTTTTGTTTCATTCTGAGTAATAGCGTCATAGACAGGTTTTGTCTTAGGGCTTTCTTTTAATCTATCAATCTCAGTGTCAGATAAAACAGATACAGTTCTCCAACTATTTGGAATTTCTGAACCATCTGCGGTGATTGCAGGTGTAATCGCCGCATATCCAAATTTTCTTGGAGATTTAGCAGTTTTGCTTTGTTGGAAAGGAACAATCACAACTCTGTCTCCAGCTTGTAAATTTCTGTTTTCAAATTCATCAGCAGTTGTAGTGAATACACCATCACCAATTTTAAACTTAACAGTAGATCCAGTTGGAAATAAGATCTCAACAATACCATCTCTAATTTTTGTGAAAGCAGTAATGGTTTTATCTTTGATTTTATTCCACATATCTGTGGAGATTTGTTTATAAGTCTTCTCAGTTTCAGCTACATCGGCAGATTGTTGATCTTCTGCTCCAGTTGCAGAAACTACTTGGTTTCCAGATGTTTCATCTTGTCCAATAAGATTTTCATCTTCTGCAATTATTTCCTCTTCTTCTAAAGGTTTTTTAGACTCTTCTTCAGTTTTTTCCTGATCTTCTGTTTCATTTTCTTCCTCTTCTTGCTCTTTGGATGTATCAGTTTCATCTTCTACATCCATAGCTGATTCTTCTTTTTCTGTTGATTTAACCGGAGTTACAGTCTGAACAGTTGTGTTATATTGAGAACCAAGAATGAATTTACCACCTGTAATCTCAAGATCTCTCTGAGCTACAAAGTCAGCATCTTTAGTTTGAAGCTCTTCCAAAGCTTTATTTTCAAGAGTATTAATACTATCGTCAGTGATATTCTCGAAATTCGGGAAGTTAGTCACTACGATCAGATTTCTTGCTCTTGAAGCAGCAACATACATTGCTTTATTATATATGAACTCAGGTGAAGATGTACCAGAGAACAAAGTTTTATCCTTGTTTTCCAGGTCAACGAATACCTCATCAAAGCTAAAGCCTTGAGAGTTTTTAACAGTTGTTACATAAACACCTTTAGTTACTTCATCATTAGGATCAGTAATGATCTTGATGCCATTATCAGACAACATTTTCTTATAAGACTCAAGCTTAGTTTCATTTACAATCAAAGCTCTTGTTCTTACAGAGTCAGGGTTGAGTTTAAGATAAGCCAACACTTTAGTACCAAATGCACCCTTCTCAATAGATACTACACCTTTAGCATTTTTAGTATTAAGATCTGGATCAGTAGAAGCCACTTTTAATGTAGCATTCACATTGTCTTTATTAGAACCTTTAAACTGATCAATAAAGCTTGTAATAGCAAATAAGTTACTTCTAAAGTTTACTGTCAAAGAAGGGATAATAGTCATCTTTGCAGGATGATTATCATTATTAGCTGCTTTATTGTTATTAAAGAAGTTTGGATTAATGATAATTGTAGGTCTTGGTGTAACAGAACCATTGTCAGTAAATGTCAATTGATTAGTGTCACCCATTGTAATGACCTTAAATTCACCTTTATTTTGAGCCAGTTTAAGTTCTGTGTATTTGCTAATAGCTTCAAACAGTCCTTTCTGGGTTTGAACATCAATAGCTGGAAACTCGTCTATGATGAGAACATCATGGTCAAATTGTTTATTTTTGATTAACTCGTTAATATAGTCAATCATTTCAGAAGCATCTTTTGGGCCTTCTTCTCCTACAAGGAGTGCTTTTTTGATACCTCTTGCAGCTTCCTCAGTGAATGCAGTAGCTAATACTCTATCTCTTGGAATACCAGAAATGGCATTAAACCATGTACCTAAAGTTTGAGTTTTACCAGCACCACCAGGAGCTTGAATATAAGTCCAGTTTCTAAAACCTTTACCACCTGTATTTCTTCTAAGAAAGCTTGCGATAGCTCTTATAAAGTAAAGCTGCTGAATAGAAGGAACTATCAGGTTTTCATATTGATTATCTTTTTTGTTTATTTTAGCCTGAACAACTTGTTTTTCTTTCTCAATCTGATCAAGCATATTTAGATTACTCTGTAAACTCTTGGTCAGATCTTCCATGTTCTGTATCTTTTTAGCAACAGCCAGGAATTCCTGTAATGCTTCTTTAGATACCTCAGTATTTTCAGATGTTCTGGATGTATCCCTATCAGTAGCTCTTAAAAGCTTTCTGAGGTTATAATCTTCTCTAAACTTGTAAACAGGACTTGCAGGTTGATCATCAAGAAATTGAGAATCAGTATCCCCAGCAACTCCTACTTGAGAGAATTTAGACTGATAAAAAATAATCTGTAAAACACCAAGCAAACTATCATCAATATTATCTACAATTTGCTGATAATACGATTCATCTTTAAGCTCTTGCATTAAAGCAGTAGCTTTAAGAGCTTGTATTTGTTGTCTTTTTTCTCTAAAAGCTTCATAAAGAACTTCATTTCTGTCATTCTTTTTAATCATTTCCTGGATAGCAGCTACTTGACCGGAGATGTTCCAGTAAGCATCAGCAATTGCTTTTTTGTCATCAGCAGTTTGATCTTCCTTATCCATTAAGATCTTAAGATCAGCCAAAGATTTCTGCAATTTGCTATAAATCTCTGGAGTTACTACTCTCTCAATTACGTTTTTTATAGGCTCAGTTTGAGTAGACCCATCAAAATTCAATCCAAGTTGTTCAACCTGGTTGTTGATAGCATCAATCAAAAAGTCCTGATTTTCTCTCAATCTAGAGCTAAGTCTTTCTTTTACGATCTCTCTGATCTTTTTAAGATCTTCAATTCTTTTGTCAATAGCTTCAATAAAACCTGTAAATTCAGGAGCATCCAGGATTTTATCATTCTTAGTTCTATCTTCAAATATTACTTTAAGTTGGCCCAGTTCATCAATTTCCTGATCAATAAGATCAAGATCCTGTTTTGTAGACAAGCTATCTCCAGCTATCTCAGATGCACCATTATTGGACATCTGATTGTAGAGATTGATAATGCTATCAGCAGTCTCCGTGTACACATCGGCTATTCTCTTCTTAACTACATTTGTATTATTCCAGTCACCAGGAATAGACTCTGGGATAGAGTTTAAGAATTTTTTAATTTTACCTAAATCATCAATTCTATCTTGAAGAATCCTTTGTTGAACAGCAAGTTCTTGTAAACCATCATATTCAGGCTTAACTACAAACTCACCATTAATACCAATGTCGTAATATTTCTCATTGAATCTATCATCTTCTGGCATGAATTCAAAGATAGCACCTACGAAAGCATTTTCATCAACAGTATCAGCAATTTGACCATCTACTAAGTTTTTATCCCTAGCAGAAACAATCATCAATTTACCATTATAAATGTCTGTAATTCTTGTCAACTCTTCAGTAAACTGTTGAGATGGAAGATCTTTATTAAGTAATGCAGATAACTCTGCAATCAACTTTTGGCCATTTACATCAGCCAGGATAGATTGTACTTTACCCTGTATTCTAACAGCTTTAAGGAGTTTTTCCTCGTTAGCTTTATATTTTTTAGCAGATACTCTTTTATTAGGATCTTTGTCAAATAGCTTCATTTTTCTTTGACCCAAAGAATTATCTTTATCCATAACTTCTCTTTCGAAGTATGTGTTATAAGCATTTCTGCTTAATGTCATTCTCCTTGAAAAGTAAGTATCTTCTCTTTCAGCTTTAGTTTTCTCTTCTTTAAGAGCAGCTACTTGTTTCCACTCTTCGTTTATCCAACCTTTTTGGATACCAATTTCTTCTTTTTTAACAGCATTAATTCTTCTGATCTTATCAGCATTAAGTTGCTCGATAGTTCTTTGCATATCATCTTGCTGAGAAGTTTTAGGAAATATATAAAATTCTCCATCTTCTTCTCTAAGCTCGAAAGCTTTATCATTATTCAAGAAAGCATTTCTTTGAGTAACTAAATCATCAAGTTCAGACTGAAGCGAATTCATCTTTTCAAGAGCTTCTTCAGCTTTTATCTGATTGTATGTTAAAGATACACCATTGTTAGTTTTAGAGAAAGCATTAAACTTTTGTCCTTTAGGAGAATTTCTTTCGTGTGAAGACATATTATCCCAATGATAGGCAAATTCTTTCTCAAGAACTGCTATTTGGTTTCTTAATGCTGGAATTCTTGAGTTAAAGTTTCTCGATACAGTAGCCAGGGGTACAGAAAAATCTGTAACCACCATACCATTTTCATCAAGGGCTGAACTTAAGATTTCAATACCAGGTTCACCAAGACCTTGTTCTTGTTGAGAAATATCATCAAGATAAGTATCTAACAGAATATTCTGCATAGAAAGACCTCTCAAATATGCTTTCTTCTTTTCAAAGTTTTCAAGTCTTTTTTGTTTTTGAGCTTTTGAATAAGACAATCCAAACTTACCTTCTCTTTCTTCTGAGACATTGTTTAATACGTTGTTCTCAATCCATTCGTCAGCTTTAGTAAGTCTGTCAACTATATTAGTCATTTTCTCAAGCATATTCTTTTTCTCCTGATCAGTCATCATACCTGGTTCATAACCAAGCGCAGTGATGTCTTTATCACTAAAACCAGAAGCAGAAGAAATAGTACTTTTCAGTAAGTTGCCTTTACCAGCTCTTACATATTCCATAGCAAGTTGTGTAAACAACACATTTCTTGCAAGTTTGTTTAATTCTTTATTTTGATAGCTATTATTGTTTTCATCATTTGGATCTTCTGTATTTGTTACAATATCCATAAGACCTTGAATATTACCCATCTTATTCAAGAAAGTCATTAACTTTCCTTGATCAAGTACAGGTTGTCCTGTTTTAGGATCAGTGATAATAACCTCAGTAGGTTTAGTTTTACCAGGATTATTTGGATCTGCTCTTTCCTCAGTTCTTGTGGCATAAAAATTGCCACTTTGAAATAAATTAGCAGTTGCAGAATTTAATCTGTTGTTCCAGTAATAATCAATTTTGGCTTGCTTTCTTGCTCCAATTGTAGAGTGAATAGCACCCCCAACAATACCAAATGCACCACCAATACCAATAGATTTAGATAACTCATCATCTATCATCCTGCTGTCACCAACACCCTGGAAGAATTGTTTAGTTTGTTCAATATATCTTTTTCCAACATTACCAAACAGTTCATCTTCTTGTTGAAGTTTATCAACAGCTTTTTCAGATGTACCTGGTCTATAAAATTCTCCAGATCCACCAAATGTTTCTTCAGCAGTTCTTGAGATTGCAAGCTGAATATTTTCTTCAAAAAGACCTTCAGATACAAAACCAAGTGCAGCAGCAGAACCAGTTTTCATAACATTAGCTAAGTTACTGGTTTTATTATAAGACGTACCTGAACTTAAGTTACCTAATCTGCTTCTAACAGAGCCAGATGCTCTTCCAGCAGCAGTTTCAGCTTCAGCAGCAGTCTTATTAAACATATTCTTAGCAAACTTACCTATCCTATTAAACACTAATGTTTCAAGAAACTTAGGGCCAATAAGTATAGACATATTTTGTTTAAAAGTCTCAGCAGCCGCAGCAGCAGAAAGTCTTTTCTTTTCTTCTTCTGTATAATAATATCCAGTCTCAGGATTTACTCTTCCTTCAAATGAAGTATAAACTTTATTTTTAACTTCATTAGCTTCCACAGCACTTTCAATAGCTGTAAGAGCCAGTGTTTGAGAGGTAAGATCTACTGCATTTTTTATAAACATATGACCAGAACCTTCAACACCTAATAAATTCATTGTTTTTTGAAGACCGGTTCTTGCAACATTACCAGTAGCAACTGCATTTGCAGCAAGAGCTTCAGTAGAAACACCTTCAGCAAGAGGAGAAAGCCTAGTAGCAGCTTTAGTTCCAAGACCAAGTTTAGAAATAAGACCTACTTCAAAAGCAGCAGATACAAGAAATCCAAGACCATCTGAAATGTCATTCATCCAGAAGTCTCCATCTCCAAGAGATTGTATAAATCCTTTTTTATCCCTATCAGATTTTTCCTGGAAGTAATGATACCTTTCTTTAAGTTTTTCATCCCAACCATTAAATACGTTTGAGAATACATTATCAGAACTTTTACTTAACCAATCTTCAAAACTTCCATAATTTTCACCTTGAGCTAAACCTATTGTATTACCAATAGTCATACCATATAGTCCAGCAATACCTTGACCTGTTTTAATAGCAGCACTTTCCAATGTTTTTTCAAGGAAACCACCAGTCCAATAAAGACCTCTATAAAGAAGCTTAAATGGATTTGCGCCAGAGTAAAACTTATTAGGGTTGTCTGCTCTAAAGTTTTGAGCATACCTATTCTCGTTATCTCCACCATGTAAAATAGTAGAATAACCATACTTTCCAAAACCATCTTGTGAATGGAATAGACCAGCAGAGTCATCAAGAGGATCAAGTGTCTTGAGATTAGTTTGTAAAGAGGCTGTATCAGGAATTAACCCAGCATAAGGATCGTCACCTTCCATCATCATCTCGTATGGATTTTTAGCCCTAGTCTGCAATTTTGTTTTTGCAGGTGGAAAGACATTAAAAAGTCCGTATAAGTCAACTGGTTGTGAAGGTATCTTAGATACGGAAGGATTCACGTATCCAGGTACTTCCAATGGAGCTTGATAAAACTGATTCTGTATAGGAGTTTCTGCCATAAAATTATCTTGCTAATTGTAATTCTCTTGCTTCTTGTTTTGTAATTTCTTTACCAAGAGCATCCTTAAGTTTAATTGTTTCGATTTTAGAGAAGCCATTAAAACTCAACTGTGAGTTAAAAATACCCCTGATTGTATTAGAATCAGTAGTAAAATAATTAATTTCTCCATTTTGAGGATTAACCTCATCCATTTTAATATCAGGATTATTAAATATTAAATCTCTGATTGTATAATGTGCGTTAGAAGCGTTGTTAAATGTGTAACTATCACCATTTGGTCTTTTAAGGAATATCACTTTTGGTTGACCATTTGAAGTAGGAACTTTCATTTTAATGTAATATGCACCTGGAGCATATTGCTGTCCATCTTTATTTTTTATATTTCCCAGGTTAGTATTTTGACCTAAACTTACTACTTGATAACTTACCATAGTTTGTTTACCATCTTTTTCAATAGGTATAGTTTCCCACTGGTACTGATTTCCACTTTTACCATCTGACATATCATCGTAAGCATATGCACTTCCACCAGATTGTGTTGTATAATTGTAAACAGGTCTAATGTCCTGTCTATTATTATAAGAAGCTTCTGAACCTTCTAGAGGATTGACAGTAGCTTTAATTCTTGCATAAGCGTCTTGTTCAGCATAAATAGCTGGAGCAAAATATTTAGCATATTCTGAAGTTCTATAATTAGGATTAGTAGCCAAAAAAGATTTAAGAGAAACTTTACCAGAATAACTTCTTTCTTTAGCTTCTTTACCTTCACCTACTGTACCTTTAAAAGTTACTTCGTACATTGGATTAGGATTAAAAATATCTTCAGTATTACTTACTGTTGCGCCTAATATTTCAACATTATTAATACCTGAAATATCTATAAGATCTTTTTGATCAACGCCATCAATTTGAATATCTTCTGGTGAAGCCTGAAGTCTAGCTCTAGTTAAGAATAGTGTTAAACCATCCTGAATTGCAGCATAAGCTGGCTTATCTTGTTTTAAATTAGTTACAGTAGAATTCAAATTTTCTTGTACATAAGAGTATGTTTCTTTTACAAATTTATCTGCTTTGTCCAAAGATTTCTTACTAATAATAGACTTACTTTTAAGATCATCAATTAGTATTTCTTTATATCTTGCAGCAGACATTTTAGAAGACATATCTCCAACTTCATAGGAAGCTATTTTACCACTATTGATAGCTTCTTGAACTTTATTATCAATTTCAGCCATTTGATCCGTTCTGATAACTTTACCTTCTCCACTTTGAAGTAAGTCGTCATCACTTACAGATCTTATTGCTGCTTGTTCTTCAGCACTTAAGGCATTAGATTTAAGCAATGCTTCTCTATAAGCATTAGCCATATCTTTTTTATTTTTAATAGCCTGATCCATAGCAGCTAAAGATCTTGTTACGCCTTTATCAGCAAACAAACCTTCAAGTTTTGGAAGTAATGCTGATGTACCCTTTAAACTGTTTAACGCATCTGAAATCATTTTGTCAGCTAACGTAAATTTACTATTAGGATCTGTATCTTTATATTTAGTATAATTATCTTTAATGTATTGAGTAAAGCTTTTGTTATCAAGATGACCGTCTTCTGCTTCTTTAGTATAAGCAAAATTAAGTCCGGCAATCATATTATAAAACTTTTCTTTTGATTGTGGATCTTTAAATCTTGGTACATTCACAGCAGCTCCACTCTTAGTACCAATATTAACCTGATCCCATCCAGCAATAAATTGACTCATATCAACTCCATTTTGTTGAAGTTTACCGATAAGTGAATTCATTGTAGCAACTACTTCATCATTTTTCTTTTGCCATCCTTTTTGAATTACACCTAAAGACAATTCAGTTTTAGGAGCATTAGGATCAACTGGAGTATAAACAGCCACTTCGTTAGTAAGTGTTTGGTCAAGACTTTTCTTAGTTGTACTTGTTCCAGTAGTTCCAGAAGAAGACTTTTTAATAGCTTCTAAAGTAGCATCAAGTTCTTTTCCTTTTTCTAAAAACCACTGATCATTCTTTTGAAGTTCTTCTTTTTTTATTTCATCTCTTAAAATAGTCAAAGAAGAAACAAATCTGGATTCAGATAAATCTCTATGAAATACATCCCTGGTACTTGGGTCAGCAAGATTAAGTTCTTGAAGGAATTTAATCTTACCTTCGGAAAGAGTTTTATTATAAGTTTTTAAATCGTCTATTACTTTCTGAGCTTCCACTTTCTTATCTCCTGCATACAGAAGTGGGTCGTTTATAATTCTATCAATTTGAGCATTGTTAGCATCTATCTTATTTTGATACAATAAAAGATCTTCTTGTTGAAGCTGAAGAGTAGATTTACCCATGTTTTCATACCAATGTTCATTCATTAAGACTTCTCTATCTTTATCAGTCATAATAGACTCAGTAATAAAATTATTAAAATCTGCTTCTGAATAATACTTATTGGTAGATTTTACATAATAAGGTGTGTCTTTAGAATAACTTATATCATAAACATATTCACTTTTTTCAAGACCATCTTTTTTAGTTTTGATGATTCTATCTACCATTTCTTTCTTAGTAGCAGTATTTGGAGTAGATCTTCCAGTATATTGTGCGCCAGCAGCTTTTGAATTAAGCCAGCTTGAAACATCAGAGCTTTCTCTCATGTATTGACCAAGCTCCATCTTACCTGATTTATACGCATCTGAAGCATCCTTATTCCATTTTCTATATACTCCAGTATTGATCACATCATTAACAATGTTCTCATCCTGGTAAAGAGGTTTGGCCAAGCTGACAAGTTGGGTTACGTTATTAGGGTTGGAGAAATCAACCATTGAGTATTTATTCAATGAGCTGGTAAGTTCATCTATCCTAGCTTTGAGGTAGTTTCTACCACCCTCATTAGCTATATCTAATCCGGCAATTTTGTCAATATTGTCCTGAACCTTTTCAACACCAGCCTGATATTGTTGTTCTTTGAACATACCAACCTTCATATATGCCTCAGTTGGAATCTGTTGGATATAAGGATTAAATTGTTCTATTGCGCCTACAAATGATGCCATAAATCGTGTTTAATTTTTTTAGTGAGACACCGCCGTAAAAATAACTAACTTAGTTAAGACTACCAAATTTTTGGGGAGATAGTTTAACTAAGTTAATTATGAATAAGCAGAATTTTTAATGAGATTAATTAGTCTTGATTGATAATTTCTGGATATTTTGCCCTTAACATATTCCCAATGATGTTGTCATCGAAACCTTGTGTTTTAAGGGTTTTGTACTCTTCTTGGATTCTTTTGTTCTTTCCCAGGGTTTCAGTAGTAGTTGTGCTACCATCATCATTTTTGACCTTTTTGAACTGTCTGCTGAAATCTCCGTTCATAATAGCATTAGCTCCTTGTTGTGCTGAAAGCATACCAAATTGAAGTGCTTCTCCAGCAGTAAATTTTTGGGCTACTTTATCAGGTTCGAAAGTAACATTACCCATTTTGTCAAAGCCATAATGCTGGAATAAGTTCGCATAAGCGTTATATGTTTTATTTTCCAGATCATTTTGAAGAACTTTACCTGAAATTGAGGTGAATGCACCAATATCTTCTTTTCTTGTGTTAAACTTAGCAGCAGCTTGTTTGTTCTGCTGATCTGCAATTAGAGCTAAATTTTTAACCTTAGCATCATTTAAAGTGTTGATATTCTGTGCATAAACTCCAGCTTTTTGAGCTGCATTACCCTGAACTTCTTGCATATTATAAGCTTCATCAGCTTTATATTTTTGTGCAGCTAGAACTCCAAGAGCATCTACACTACCCATAGCTTCAGCTATTTTAGCTTGCTGATTAAAAGTAGATTGATTCTCGTTTCTTCCAAGCTGATAGCTTAGATCAAAAGTTTGTTGTAGATCTGGTTGATAGGTAAGCTGTTCAACAGCATCCTGTTTGTTGGTAGCTATTGTCAATAATTCTGGAGCTATTTGTTCAAAAGCCAAAGGAGATTGATAGCCTCTTGCTCTATTACCATTACCTATATTTACTTTGTCAGAAAAAGGAGTAGCTTCTCTTTTAGCTGGGCCATAAGGAGTATCTACGTTACCTTTACCTGGTTGTTGATCTATTGGCTCGTACTTAGGTACATAATCCAATGAATTTATGTTGGTTGTTGTGACGTTAGGTATATTTGTCATTGAACTTTTTTGAAGTAATTCGTCTTTTTTAGTTTGTGGTAAAGCATCCCACACTTTTTGGTGTTCAATACCCCAATTGCTATCATCAACAGCTTTCGGGAAAGTCTGATCAGATCTTAAAGCTTCAATAATAGAAGCATCTTTATAGAAGGCTGTTGGCGCAAGTCCTTGTGGAGAGCTATATTGAGTACCATCTTTACCTTTAAACTGTTTAAAAGTCTTAGGATATGGGTCTTCTCCACCTGCACTAATACCGAGATAAGATTCTAGTCTTTTAAAATCAGTCATATCTGTGGAATTCATAGGATGTTCTTCATCCCCCTTTACAAAATTATAAAGAGATTGTGCATCTTTTTTAGAAAACACAGTATTACCATATTTAAAACCAGCATCACTTCCACCACCAGAAAAACCATAGGAGTTCCCTGGATTAATTTCATTGATTAATCTTTTAATTGGTTGAGTGTATGCTCCTTTCTCCTCAGCATAATATCCACCTCTTTTTGGTCTTTTGAAGTCAGAACTAAGAAGTCCTGGTACATCAACAGTTTTTCCATCTGTTGTATATTCATCTCTAATAAGTTTAGCATAATTTTCAAGACCTTGTTTCCAAGAACCCTGATCTGTAAGCCTTCCAGTATTTCCGTTATTTTTTACATTAAAAATATTATGTGATCTTGCAGCCATACCTTTAGTACCAAAGTTACTTTCTTGAATAGCCTGAGCTAACATAAGATCTAAAGGTACACCATATTTCTTAGATACTTCAATAAAGTCTTCAGCTTTTAGTGGAGATTTACCATTTGAATATTTATCAATGATAGCTTGTACAGATTTAGGATCTTCTGGATTAATTCTTCCACCGTTTTCATATGTTTTTCTTGGTATATTTCCGCCATAACTCATCTTATCTTGTGGTTCTGTCATAGATAAAATAAGATGCTGATAGCTTGCTAAAGCCTCTTTTTTCTCAGCAATCTGTTTTGATTGTTTGTCAAGAGATTTAAACATAACTTTTGCTGTTGAGTTTGCTGTTTCCTGGTAAGGATCAGTAGCATCTCCATTTACAAGGATGTTAGTGTATTTACTCATTAATCCATCAATTTTATCTTCTTGTTTGGCAATATCTTTAGCCACTTTTTTGAATGTCATATTAGTTCCTGGCATTTTAAGTTTACCAAAAATATTAAGTCCACCCTGATCATCTACCCATCCAATTTCTTTATGCTCTACTTCAGCAACATTATTACCATATTGGATACCAATACCGCCATCTTTATGTTCTTTTCCAGTAAATTCTACCATAGAGTTACTATGATTGTTACCAGAAATTACTTCAGCTTTACCACCATCAGTAATAGCAAAACCTTGTGATTGTCCATCAATCTTACCACCTTTTTTAAAGATAGCTTGTGAACCAGTACCTTCCATATACGGGTTAACAACTGGCGAGAACATTTCTGACATGATAGCTTTTCTTCTATCAGTTCTTTGTTCTTTAGCTGAATTTTTCTTATTAAAGTAAGCGTTTATAGCAGTAATACCTGCGGAAGCATACATTTCTGCATCAGTCATATTTTCTTCTTTTTTATTAGCTTCTGCTAAATTATCAGCAGAAATTTGATCATTAGCTGCTTGTTGGTCAGCAATAGTGTTTACTCCACCCTGGTCATTAGTATATCTATCTGTACCAGTCAACTGCTTATTTCCAAATCTATCAGTAGCTTGGTCAAAGAATTGAGATAAAGGAATAATAGAACCTTGTTCATTAGGTGTTCCTTTTTGTTCATCAAGAGCAAAAATTTGCTGATCTTTAGGGGCATTAGGATTAATAGGTACTGGTGTGTTAACAGCATTGCTGAACACATCTATACCCATGTTCTTAGCACCTTCCAATCCTTTAGGGATTGGTTTACCTGTTAATGGATCAATGGGATCTTCTGTACCATCCTCGTATTTTTTTAATTTTTTAGGCATTTTTCCACCATATTTAAAGAAACCTTCATTTTCTAAGATAGTTCTGTTTTGAAGTCTTCTTTGTACGTTAGTATAAATATCACCATAAGAAGCTGGTTTAAAAGCTGGGTCAAGAAACTTTTCATCTTTAAGGTATCCCTTTTCACTATAACTGTCAATCATTTTTTGCATATTACCAAAACCACCATTATATCCAGCCAGAGTAAAAAAGTCTCTTTGTCTATCTGTAAGCTTAATACCTTTGTTTTTTGAGAAAGTAGCTAATTGTTCTTGAGTATCTCTGATCATAGCAGCTTTAGCTGTAAGTGCATCCTGATCACTTAAAAAAGCAGCAGTTTTAATTTTCTCTTTCTTTTCATTAAGAGCTTCATAAGTTGTGTACTTATCTTTAAAATCAGCAGGTAGATAACCCTTTTTAATAAGATTATCAGCTACACCTTGTTCACCAAATCTATCTAGTCCATAGTTATAAAAACCATCAACTCTATATTTTGAAGCCAGATCTTTATTTTTACCTTCCCAGTTTATATAAGCTTCTGAGGCATTTTGAGGTTTACTTAAAGCAAAGCCCATACCTTCTTCCATAGAGGATGTATAAAGCAAAGAAGGACTAATACCAGTCTGCTTAGAAGCATTGGTAATAGCATCTCTTACTTTTAATTTTCCACCTGAAAGTGGAAAAGTCGCATCAAGAGATTGACCCCAAGTTTCCCTACCATTAGTAACGTAAGGATTTTCGGCGTATTTCTTTTTAATTTCTGCTGGTGTAAGTCTTTTTTTGATATTTGGATCATTAGGATCTTCTCCTGTAAGCCCATCAACCAATTCTCCACCCAGAGCGTATTTTCTTTTTTGGGTCATGATTGTCTATTTATTTAAAAGATGTCTGCGTTGCTGCAAAAACAAACTTAGATATGAATTTGTACCTGTCAAACATATCATTAATATGTCTAACTCTTAGATCTTTAGCTCTTAATTTAGTTTTTTGGAATGATCTATTAGAGTAATCCAATACGCTATTATTAAGTTCTTTATCTATGGATCTGCTTTCACAAGAATCTATCCAAATAGGATAGTGATTATTTGGATTTTTAACTACATCCCAGAAAGTATTATAGTTAAAGAAATTATCACTTTTTGTATAAATAATTTCTTTAGAGTCAACATTATATTTAGGATAGTTGAAGTATTGATTCATCTGTCCTTTTGGTTTTGGATACAACTTCAGAATACCTGAAGTCTGTTGTCCGTTTGAAAGTATTGCTTTATTAAAGAACACATTATCATTGATTTCATAATGATCGTGTTCATTATAATACTCATGAATTGTAGTATGATCCTTTACATTCTGTACGATTTCATCCTGAGTTTTAAAAGTAAATGGATATTCAAGAACATAGGGTTCAAGCTTTCCATAAAATCTTTGATAGCTTGTATAAACTAAGTTATGTATCCACACACTCGACTTTTCATTATTAAGAGGAGCATTTTTACCTGTCAGGAATAATCCATTAAGTCCTATATAAAAGTTAGGAATATAGCTATGTAAGCTAATCCAAGACTTTGTACCAGGGTTATAAGAGATTGTCCAAGACCTATTACAAAAATATCTCCTATCATCCAGGACAATTTCCTGGTTTTTATAGTAAAATTTACCATAATAAGGATCATAAGTAATATCAGCTTTCATTGCTGGAACAGGAGAATAGTCCAGTTTTGTGATTATAAACCTTTCATATTTTGAATCCCATACACCAGTTAATCCAATACCATTAAAGTGGTTATCAGTCTTTACATCAGGGAAGAATTTTTGAATTTCAAATTCAAGATTTTTACCTAACCATTTATTCATTCCTGCACTGGAAATAGAAGTTACTCCATTACCATTTACCAGGAAAATTCCTCCTCTTTTAGCGTCAATAAAGAGGTGTCCTGCTTCTGTTCTAAGAAATAAGTGGTGTTGAGATCCTGCATATCCCTGATCAGTTTCTCCAAAATCAATTGGAGGAGCTGATTTAAATACATCTGGATTACCTAAGTAAGCTTGTAAACCTGAACTTGTTCTTATAGTATTTAAAGCATTGTAAACATAGGATTTATTTTCAAATCTAACAAGAACCTGATTGTTATTTATAGTATCTATGCTTGTAAGATTTCCGTAGTTTTTAGGAAAATCAAAGAAGCTAATAGGTTTGTAAACTCTCCATTTGTTAGGATCTGAGTAAATAACTCTATGAGTATAGTCTTGCTGACACTCTTCATCTGGATCAAAGCTCAAAGGAAGATGACTAAAGAAATTCTCTTTGTTTTGTTTAGAGTATGTCTTATTATAGATATAATAGTTATCTTCTACGATTGGTACATAAGTTTCTTGTAACCAATCATTTGGGATACCTGTTCCAACATTAGGAAAGAAGTCTTTTTCTTCATTGTTTCCAGCTTGTCTAAAATCTACGTTTACCTCAGATTCTACAAAGAAATAGGCAATACCATAAGAATACAAATAAATTCTACCATTTTGATAAAATAATTTATTCGTGTTTCCATCCAGGTTACTTTGAGGTACACCTAAGATAGATTTCATAAGACCCTGAAAACCAGAACCAGGAGTTTGTTCAGAGCTAGTATTATACCAATATCTTACTTTACCCACATTTGAAAGTGAAGAGTAGTTTATATCTGTTCCATCTGGTCTGCTAACAGCAGTATCAATAAAGAAACTAAGTTTCCTTTTTAATCCAAATCTATTGATAAAAACATCTCCACCAAAAACAGTATCTACAACATTAGTGTAATTTTGAGTAATATCAATTAATCCACAATATCCTGTATCAACTGTTCCATAGGAATAAAGATCACCATATTGATCAAGAAGTTTTCTCTTATTACTTGCATAATAACTAAGTACATGGGAATAAATTTGTTTGTCAGAAGAATAAGGTACTCTACTATCATCTTCCAGCAATGTACCAATAATCAATGGATCATTAGGTAATAATGGAGCAGTAGTAGTTTGATTTGTTCTAAAAAAGACAGAACTCTCTCTTTTCCAGTTATTTATTGGAAATATATCTCCCAAAGTCTGCATACCAGGAATCAAGTAATAAGCTTTATCCAGACCCCTTTGTTTGTTACCAGCATTAGCAATTGGATTAAAATTATTATAAATACCAATAGCATTATACTGATAAGCATAATTTTTCCAGGGTAAGAGATTTTCGATCATCTCTTTAAATTGTTTATTCCAGAATAGAGCTTTTTCAGCAATAGTTCCCAAAGAAGGAAAATCTGGATAGTAAGCAGTATAGGTAACACCTGGAGAACTACCTATAATATGCGCTCTTGGTTCAGCAGCAAATAAAGCACCCACAGCAATACCAGCTACAAGAGCCAGACCTGCTGAAAAAGCTGACATAAGTTTGTGACCTGCGTGGTCTTTAACTTGTACAAAATTACCTATACTTGGGCCAGCTTCTAAAGTTTCAAACTTTAAAATACTACCTAAGAAAGGTTGAAAGAAGTGAGTATCAGGAGAATGAAATGTAAACCTACTTCTTGAAAAAGCAGACTCATTGATAATTTCTCCATCACAAACAACTAATAAAAGATCAGCTAAAGCATCTTCGTAAGCAGCAAAGTCATCTGTTAACTCAGGAACTACTGTTTGAAGATTAGTATTAGCATTAACAATATTTACTAGATTTGTTCTTAAAGTAAATATTTGAGTAGCATAAGGATGCGTATTTAAAGCAGCAGCATTAGCATTAATATATGCTATAATAGCTGTAAAATTAGTAATAGCAGTAGAAGCATCTATATCTGCTAATGCAGTAGTATAATCAGTTATTAAGGTAGAAGATAATGTTAAAGCTGGAACATCATCTTGACATATTTGTTCGTTATTTAATATTTTATCGTTATAATAGTCTTGTATTACTTGGATTGCAGCTAAAAGGCTTTGGCCAGCAGTTCTGGCTATAAATATGAGATTTTGTAAATCTGCAAGCTCTGAATTCAATATTTCAATTACGATTAAACCCATAGGATCAGCTACACAAGTATCAATCGCAGTATAACATACAGGAGAGATAGTTGGCAGCAAGGATTCAATAGTATCTAAACCTGATTGACCAATAGATATATCGTTTTCCACTTGGTCAAGTAATGAAATACTAAAACCACCATCATTTACATCAGATAAGTTTGTAAGGAATGGATCATCTCCTAAATCATTAAAAGGATAGTTAGGATAAAAAGCTTCCTGATCTTCAGCAGGTACTCCTTCAGTATATGGTGTATAAAGTCCCATATTATAAAGAAGACCCTTAGCAATAACAGACTTATTATTAACTCTATCAGATCTGATTATTCTATAACCAATAATTTCACTTTTTTGTTTATCAGTCAAATCTGAATTAATAATAGCTTGTTTAAGATTATTAATATCTAATCTGACACCAATAGGATATATTTTATGTTCAAACTCTTTATCTTTTGGATCAGGGTTTGTATCATAAATATGTGTAATTAAGTTGTCTGGAAACTTATGATGTCTGATAGGAGTATCAGCTAAATCACCCCAAACTTTAGTGTCGCAAGGGTATCTTTTTTCAGATTCCCAATAACCCATTTCACCATATTCATATGGGCCTATATAGCAGTCTTTATCAGGAGCAGCATTATATTCTGGTGCAAAACCAGTTAAAGAACCTGTATTATACACTTTCCATTTTGGTTGTTCATCACTTTCTACTACACAACTATCTTTCTCTGTCATAATGACGTCATCATTAGACACAAGATCTAAGTCATCTTCAGTAGCAATTCTCCCTGGTATGTGAAATCCATCTGTTTGTTGACCATTTTTAAGTAGAAATACGATCTCAAAAGCATACACCTCATCTCTCATATACCCTCTGTAAAGTGCAGAGTTTATACCATTTTTATATCCCTGAGCTTCACTATATGGAATTTGCCATGTTTGCCATTTTAATTCAATTGCATTAGCAACAGACTGGTAGCTAAGTCTTTTATCACTCTTTAGATTTGCCCACATAATAGTATCACCAGCTACATTTACTTCAGACGCTACTTTATAATATGGATACTTCAAAAAGATGTCATCCATTGTAAGGTTAATCTGAGTTTTATTTTGTCCTGAATATACTATTTCTGTTGTATCTTTAAAGATTTCAAAAGTACCTACAAGTTCTGGATCAGAAACACCATTGATTGTTTTAATAACAGCCAAATTAAAATACTTAAACTTCAGATCAAGGTTATTGATTAAAAGTTTAATGCTTTTATCAGTTTGAAAATTAAAGTCTAAACCATATCTGTCTCTATGGATACCAATAGAATTTGTTATAGAGTAGTAGGCTGTATAACCCTCTCCTTTATCATTTGTATATTGAATAGCAAACTGATAAGATCCCGCAATAAGAGAACCCCCATCAGAAACTACTATTGGTTTTATACAAGGCACTTTGATGGTAGGTTGAACTTCCATCAGATCACAATCAATAACATTAGTCTTAACTCTATCACAACCAATGATAGTCTCACCAAAAGGTAAGTCATCTAAATTTATAAATCTTCTTGGATTAAGACCATCAGCCCAATAGATTTCTGTACCACATTTATTAGCATCATCATTCAAATCCACAATTCTATGAACAGCTTTGTGGATAGGAAAATTAACGTTAAAGTTTAAACATGGAGAATTTATAATAGTTCTATAAATACAGCATCCTTCAGCAATAGATTTCTGAATAGGATTAAACTTTCTGAATAAATCAAAAAAGCTTAGAATCTCTGGAGAACCAGCACAATTACAAGCAGGATCAACATTATTATATCCGTTGTTTACATAATTGCTGGATTTCTTTTCATTAAGGTGGGAAGGGTCATCTACATCACAGGTGATTACATTATTTAATTCACCTATTTCAGATTCACCTGTATGAGGATTTACAGAAAATAAGATAGTTCTGTTCTGTTCTACGATAGTGTGAAAACCTATAATTCTAAATCCAGTTTTGAATTCAGAGCATAATACATTAGACTGCTCGTTTTGATAAGTCACCATCTGACCATCAAAAGAGTCAATCTGTGCATTCAGAGCATACGTCAATGTACCAGGTTTTACCTGTTGAGGTATGTTATCCGTATTCAAGCCAAGTACTGCTTGATTAGGATTCATGGTGATATTAGATTGTTCAGCCATTAGGTGATATTATATTTCCTCAGTCTATTCCTAGCAGAGAGGGTAGCACTGATTTGTTTTTCAATTGTTTGTTTTTTGATCTCTACTTCAGCAATTACTTTAGCCTCGTCTCTTTTTCTTTCATAGTAAATCATTTTTCCTTCAATCTGCTTAAGAGTCTCGTCTGAAACATTATTGTAAATATTCTCAAAACATCTAAACAACAATTCAGCTAAAAGATAATCTTGAATTCTTTGATTATCAGGAATTAATTGATATTGATTTTCATCATAATCCTTTACATAGTAAACCATATAAAGTGTGCCTTGAGGAAAATTTGTTATAATTTTTCCATTTCTAATATCAAAACTCTCCATAGAGTCTGAATATCTGTTGTAACTATCTAATGAACAGTTTTGCTGTGCATGAACATTTCCAGGTTTAAGAAGATGAGAGCATTCAAATCTTTGTATTACAGTACCAGTTGTTTTATAGGTAACTTTAATTTCTGAAGGAGAGCAAAATCCACCATCACATTTATCTCTTTCTGGAGTTACTTTTACAGTTGCTTGCTCATAACATGAGTTTGGCATTTGATAAGATTGTTCATAAGGAGTAATAAGATATAACTCTCTGACAGCTTCAAAGTTATCAGGAAGCTTAGTTTCATAATCTTCCAGCCTAAATACGTTTTCTTCAATTTTGTAAGAGCTTCTTCCAAGTCTTTTTAGACAATTTTCAGTATATGTTGGAAATAATATATCATCAATAACTCCAGTTTGAAAATAGCTTTTAAGCTGTTCTTTAACCTGTGTATAGATTGGTTCTGGACTTACAAAATTATACTTATAATAGTAACTTACTTTATGATTCATTATTGTTATTTATTAGGTTTTAACCATTCAAGGTATAATTCCTTGTATTGAGCATTAACTTTTCTAACATATTTATTTATAGCTCTACTCACATATCTTCCTGGCTTAAATACATATAGATCAGATAAAAATAGCTTTGCATCTTCAGAAAACCACATCCATCTAAAATTAAAGCCATCGCTGTGTTCGTTTGTATGATAGACTTTTTTACCCAATTCCCTGGTCTTTTTCCAATCTATTCTTAAATTTATGTACTTTTTACCATTATGTTCTTTATACATCTTTAGCTTCTTTTTATTGACAGCTAATGTACCAAATCCATGTGGTAACTGCACTTTTTGTCCTGTTCTCAGTGCATATTCTACAAACATCCAATTACAAACTTCGAGATTTTTGCAATATTTAGAGTATGGTAATTCTTTTTCAGATATGTTATTTTCTTTTAAGAACCTGTCATAGTTTTCTCTACTATAAGTTCTATATTCTTTTTTTGTCCTACTCATTGGTTTTGTTTTGTTTATGACTTTTCTTCATCCTTTGCATTAGTCTGAGGATCAACTATATGTTTGAAATATGTTTTATCCAGAGTTTCATTAGCCAGATCTATTAATTGCTTTTCCAGGTAGGAGGGAATCGGAAATTCTTTATCTAGTGGATTAACACAAGTTTGATCTTCTCCCTTATAACAACTTGAAAGTTCTGCCACGTTAAAGTCATCATCAAAATAAGCCAGTACATCTACATATTCAATGTCTCCATCTGAAATATAAAGATAGTCGTTATATATCCAGAAATATTTTTTTGTGTTCTTGAGTTTCATATTCAAGATATTCACAAATCTATCTAAACTGGCGTAATCAAATTTTTTTCTACCTGGAGAAAATACAGACTGGACTAAAAGACCAAAAATACCCTCAGAAATCTGGGGTATCTTTTTTTCAGATCTTGCTACTGTGCAAGGGTGTTTATATTCGCAACACTCAGAAAGAGGAACTGGTATCATTTTCAAACATTCAATTGGGGTAAAAATGTTTGGTGAATTCCAAAGTCTTCTGAGATTGGTTTCTCTTTTTATAAGGAGTGTTCCAGCTTTTCTTAAGATTCCGTAAATAACTCTATCTGTGATATTATTATCCGAATTTATAAGTTTGTTTAAGGATCTTACTTCTGAAACGAAATTTCTTCCTGTACTCATCTTTTTTAGATTGTTTTAATGACTCTTCGTTGAGAGCTTTGTTAAATAAATCCAGTCCAGCTTTATTAGTGACTAATTTTATAGATCTTTGTTTTGGCTGAGGTTGGGTATATAATGCTCCAATAGCATCTTTTATATCTTGTAAAGAAAACTTATTTTTGTCATATTTTACTATGCTTCCTTGTTTTATTGGTTCATAAACTCCAAGATTAATTTTTATTGGTGTTCCACCGATTCCAGGAAGGTCTTCTTTTTTAATCAGTTTCAACCTAAAACTGAGGTTACGGTGTTCCATAATACACTTTAATTAAAGTAGTTAGCTCACGCTGTAAAGTTAATTAACCTAGTTGAGACCACCAAGAATTTCAGAAAATAAATTAACTAAATTAATGAGTATCAGAAACAAAAAACCCCAAAGCAAGATTACTTCGGGGTATTCTTTGGCAAACCAATTAAAACCAAAGTAATAAGATAGCCTTAAACCACTGCTACTGTTAATTCTATTGGAGTAGGACAAGTAGGCGGATTACAGATGTCACAGACGTTAGCTGCTACGCAGTTCCAGTCTATAACAGGGGTAATGTGCAATTTACCCTCTATAAATTCTTTTATAAATGAAACACAACTACCATCATTGATTTGTAATATATTATCAAGATTATTAGCTGTTATAGTAAGATCAATTCCACATTCTGATTTTTCAACTCCAACTGAATTATCAGAAGATTTTATATCAATGCAATTCATTACATCACAACAGTTTACAAACTTTACTGGAGTTGTATTACAAGGAAAATTATTAGCCATTTAGATCAGTTTTTAAGATTAAAGCAAGGTATAAGGAGGATGAGATCCACCACCAGGAGTAGCATTTTCAGTTTCAACTACATTCATTCTGGTATTAAGATCATTAAGAGCAGCCAGAATATTTGCATTTTTGGTGTCTTGAATAGCTTTGATAGCATCTAATTTGGCTATTACAGTATTAAAATCGTCATTTTGGTTAATACCAGTGCTGGTTAAATTAGAGCCAGTGTAGAGGACGCAAATGCCTTTAATGACATCTACACATCCATTACAAGCCTGTTGATGTCCACAACCATACTGATTACCAGGTTGATTACCGTTGACATTCCACATATTTGTACCATACATACCCTGGTTAGGGCCACATCCACAGTTACCAGGAAAATAAATATTGTTTCCCATATTATAAATTGTTGAGTTTTAAGATGTTAGTTAAATCTGATAATATATTTTATACTATTTCCACCATTTTGAGGTAGAGTAGTGCTGTTTGGAGTGCCGTTACTACCATTACATAAGAACCATCCACACATAATAGTGTTAGTAAGTCCTATACCATTGGCATCAAAATATGCTAAAGATCCTGTATAAATAATTGGACAGAATGGTGGAACAAGAGCTTCAAAGGTTACAACAGCCGTTGGGCCTGTACCTGAAAAAGAGATTCCATTTCCACCACAGCTTTTGATAGCTCCACCAATCAAAAAGTTTCCAGCTCCTTCTTCAATAGCTTCAAGAAGGGATTCTGCTAATCCTTCAAATTGAGTATTTAAAGCACAGAGTTTAGTGATAATAGCTTGGATAAGAGTTTTAAAATCATAAGGCTCACCACAAGGATCTAAGGCAGGAAGACATCCTAATGTATAAAGAGTAACATCAGTAAAAGCAGCTATATCAGCAGCCTGAATATCTTGATTCTCTTTTAGTTCACAAATAGCTTGTTTATATATTTTTAATACATTAATAAGGTTTTTCTCTTGAACTCCGAGCATATCTGAAAGGTACTCACAATCTGCAAATGTTAAATCTACATTGTCAAATACAATACCTTTTCCTTTAAGAAAATCTTTTATTTTAGCTAAAACTATGTTTAAAACATAAGTTAAAGAATCATTTAAACAAATATCCAGCTCTGTTACTGGTATTCCCTGAAAAGAGATACAGTTAGTAGTAGTAATATCTGTACATGAATTAGAGTTAAAATCTCTACAATTATTGCAACCCATGTTATAAATTTTTATTGATTATTAGTTTTTAAATTTGTTTTATAATCAAACCACATATTACTGCTAATTCTTGAGAAGTTGCTGAATTCATCCAAATTGTAAATTCTCCAGAACTGTCTGATTCAACATCAAAAGTAAGTCCTACTGTTATATTTGTAATAGAAGTAGGATGTCCACCGTTTAAAGTTTGTGATGTTAAAGAACTACCTTGAACTCTAAACTCCATTGTAGAACACAAAAAAGTAAATGTTCCTTGACTACCTGTTATTAATATTCTGTAAGTTTTGTTTGGAATTAAACCAGATATTCTATATTGAGGTCTTGTAACATCGTATCTTGCTGGTTGAGTAGTACCATAATTATAGTGTATAGACTGATATAGTGCTGCATTAGCACCATCTAAAAATGTTCCACCTGTAATACCAGGAACTGCATTATTTGAAGTTAAACCACTAAAGTTTCCCCAGTTAGCAGTAGCAACACTATTAATAGAAATACCTGTTGTAGCTCCTGTAATATCAAGTAAATCAGATATAGTCAATAATGATATGTGCGGATTACCTGCTAAAGTATTATAATTAGATGCCCCACTTGTACCTGATTGTCTCATATCAACTCTAATCTCATTCCACAATTCATCAGGTGGGATAGGTTTTTTCATACTACTAAGTATTCCTATGGTTGCTGCTTTAATCATATTATGCTGTCCAAGTTCCTGAAACTTTTATTTTAGGTGATGCTACTTTCCAGATACCACTAACTTTTAGCCAGGTTACACATTCTTTCCAAATTCCTGATACTTTTAACCAAAATTTAGATAGAGCAGAAGATGATCCAAATGTTTCAGCATTAAGAAATAGAGAACCAGGAGTGCCATCGCTAAATAACGCACTACCACCTCTTATTTTCGGAAAACTTCTAAAATATTTATCCATGAGCTATTTTACCTCCTCCTCTAAGAATACCTGTTGAAGTAGTTATACAACACATTAACATTTGTAAACAAGAATCATTGGCTATTTCAGGCATACCTAAAGCAGCCCAATCAAATGCCATACCTTTGTTAGCTACATCAAGACTTACAAGAGTTCTTGGTCTTGTTGCAGTAAATCCAAAGTTTCCTGCTACTGTTGTAGATGCTGATAAAATAACACTATTAATACCTCTTATAAATTTACCTTGTTGAGCGGTAGGAATTAAAGGAGTGAGGGGTATTAATCTACCAGCTCTTAACGTACCACCAACTGCCACTACGTTTAAGTTTCCTGTTGTTGCATCATTATATGTAACATTTATAGTAGCATTTGAAGCTGTTGCTCCACCATCAGTATAAACTTCTAACCACCATTGAACATCAGAGTAGTTAGCGTCACCAAGTCTTGCTGCAACAACACCAAGCGTTGATAAATCAAGGCCTGTTACAGTTTGAGATGTAGTTACATTAAGAACTAAACCTCCTAAATGAGCAATTCTATCGTGAATTTCAATATTTGTTCCAGCGTTAGCAGAGTTAACATTTAACCAAGACAAATAAGAACTTATAGGAGCTGTTTGATTAGCAAAACCCATTGCTCCAGTAGTTGCACTTGTAGGTATAGCTGCTGTTGTAGGTATAGCTGCCTGAGCTGGTTGTCCAGTTGATCTCCAAAGGGAAGCATATGTACCAGCCAACATATTAGCTATACTAGCTTTATCTATAACTATTCTTGATGAATTTGTAGCTAGTGCTTTTACCAAACCATCTATTGTTTCTATTGCCATAGTTAAGTATATTGTAAATAAATATCACCATCATTTCCACCAGAAGGTGCTGCTGTTCCTGATGTAATTGTTATACCTTCTAAACCACCAAATAAATACCATTCATCAGTGGCTATTTTTATAAGTGTAGCAGCAATATACTGTACACCTAAATCTAAAGATCCGTTTGCACTTCTTATAGTTACACCACCAGCAGGTACTATACTTGTTAATCCAGCACCATACTGAGATACTAAAATTTGACTACCTGTTGGAAAAGCTACTGTTGAGTTTAATGGCACTGTTAATGTATTAGCAGTAGCTACATCCATTTCAACTAACTTATCTTTATCAGTAAGAACAAGAGTATAGTTAGCTGGTTGTCTATTAGTAGTTATATTAGTGCTTGATGTACTTGCATTTAAAGGATAAGCTACAATCGTACCTGTATCATTTGTTACATATATATCAAAACCAGCACCAGTTCTAACAAAATAAATGGTATTAGCTTCAAGTACTCCAGGTAAATTACTTACATATTTTTCAGCTCTTAACTGTGCCATATTACCAGTTTACAGTATTCCAATTTTTAACTTCATCTCCATTATAAAATAAAACACCACCAGATGAAGAAAGTAAGTTTAAGTCCGTCAAATTACTATGAGTATGAGAAGCTGCAACAGCAGCATCAATAGCACCTGGAGTTGAAGTAGGTCTTCCAGATATAGAAGTCCAAGAAATAGCAGCATCTAAACTTTCAAACTCAGTAATTTTAATCCATACACTATTTGCATCATCCCACAAATAAGATGCTGCTCCTGATGCGACAGTTACATCTCCAGTAGCATCAATTACATATACAAGTGCATTTCTATTTAAAGATGGGCCTAAAGCATTTCTAGCTGTTATATCAGCTACTATTTCTGTTGTATTTAATCCATTAAGAGCAGTAGTTATAAGTTGGTTAATCATCGTAGAATTACCAACCATTTTTGCAACTCCGGCATTATTTGTTACATAAGTTTCAGCATAATTACCATTTATAACTAAATACCAAGCATCTGCTTCCAATGAACCTGGTAATGTATTAACTTTATAAAATTTTACTTGAGCCATTTTTTACCAATTTTGACTATCCCAAGTATCTTGGGTTTCATTTATAAACCTATTATAAGAACTGTTATGAACTATATTGTCACCATAATTTTGATAAATTATAGTCATATTAATTCCATTTTCTACGATGTCTTTTGTATCAGAAGATTTTGATTTAGCTAAAGATTCACTTGTTTGTAATTTTATAATCTTATTAGAAGTTAAGTATTGTTTAACAACATTAATAATATCATCAATAAGATAACTTTTTAAACAGCAATTATTATTTGCTTTTTCTAAAAGAATTTTTCTGTAATTAGCTAATATGAAATATCTGACTGTATCCGTTTTATAACAAAAACCATATCTTTTAGAGTCAAGTTCTTGTTTTGATATTTCAGAAATTTTGACATCAATCTGACAAAGGAGATTATTAATATCTTCAGCAAAGTCTAAAGTTTGAGTTTTTTGACTTGGTATCATGTTGTTTGTCTTGCTTTTTCTAAAATATCATTTATTCTTTTAAGCTTATCCTGTTTAGATAATCCCTGAGTTTTTAGTATTTCACTAAATTCAGTATTAGGAAGAGCATTAGGTTGATTTACATAAACTATCCTCTTGGACGTTTTCTTTTGTATTACCGTTGGTTGATTATTATCAAGTGTTTTATTATAACATCCAGCACAAGAACCACTTATCAGATTACAACCACAACCAACATCTTTTCCACACTGACTGCAACTAGCCATAATAAACTATTTATTAGTTAACAAGTACCACATTTACCCCACTGATCAAGAAGTCTGTCTGCTTTTTTATATAAATCGTGAGCAAGTTTAGCATTTTGATTATTAGCTGCTGCAATAGCTCCGGTGATATAGAATTCAATTTCAGAGAGATTTTTTCTTTTAGTTTTTTCGGTATCTGAATCACTTGGTAAACTAAGATCTAAACTAAGAAAAGCTTGTGTATATCTACACATTATTTTATCAGTTTTCAAAAAGAATTTCTCAATAAATAGCTTATCATTTGGACATATAGAATACTTAATTTTCCATAAACCATCTGGAAGATCTACAAGTTCGTCTTCACAAGAAGCTTTAGTAATACCTAAGCCATTAGAATTGTAAACATTTAAAGCCTTAACCATAAAAAATGGTGATGCTGCATATACATATCCTGGAGCTTGGATTTCAATTGTAGGTGTTTCGATAGCCATGTCTGGATTATACCAGGAAGTATCTACAATGCCAAGAGTTTTAAAATCATGTGTATCAATTATATCAAAGTTTAATCTACTTACCATTTCTTTGTTTATTGTTCATTAAACGAAAAAAGGAGAAAGAATTGGATGATCCTTTCCTTTCTCCTTTGTTATATAGTCAAACAAAACCAATTACACACTTTGACTAAGCACACCAGCAGTAAACTTTTCTTGACCAAAGAAGCCAAGTAAGAATGCTTCGATACTTGCACCTGTTCCAGTTGGAACTGCGATAATCACACTTTCATCCTGTCTGCTCACATTATCCCAAGTATTCAAGTCTGGTGACTTAAATTTCAGTACATATGTGTCATAGAACAAATGTGGTTGAGAGTATCTCACAAATCCACCATTCCAAGTAGCATTGTGATAGATGTGTTTAGCTACACCAGTTGTTTGGTAGCTATGGTATCTCTTTTCAAGTTCGAAGATCTCGTCACCACTTCCAGTTACGAAAGTAGATCTTTGAGTAGTAGTGATAGGAATATTATCACATCTATCGAAAGTGATGAAATCTTGTGAAGTTGGCGCACCTTTGTAAGCAAATACTTCAAAAGTCAGCTTATCGAATTCATAAGGGAAAGCGATAGGATCACAAGGATTACCATATTTATCAAGGGATTTACCTTCAATTTTAACACCAGCTACACAACCTGTACCAGTTAAAGCATCAGCAACAACTGTCCATTCAATACCTTTGTATGGTTGAACATCCACAAATACTGGAGGAACAGAGAAGTCGCAATCTTCCTGAACAGTATCAGAAAGTTGTACAAGTTCATATCTGCTATTACAGTTTGCACTTTCTTCAAGTGTTACATCATAATTTGGATAATGAGCTTCAATATCAGCCAGGTCAGCAGCACAATCATCACTGATTGTTAAGCTAAGAGTTCTTTGAACTTTAAAACCTGTATCGCAAGATGCCCAAGCAACAGATGTTCCAGCAGGAGGAGTACAAACAGCTTCAGCGTTATCAAGTTGAGTTACAATATCTGCAAGCAGAGCTGTAAGAGTTGGCACAAGTGCATCAACAGTAACAAGAATTTTAGCTGAACCACCAGTATTCTCAAGGAACACAGCAGTAGAAGCACTTGTAAGACTATGAGCAGCACCTACACCATCAGCAGTAATATCAACAACAGCTCCACCTTTAGTTGCACTAAGAGTGATTGTATTAGCATCTACTACATTTACATAGTAAGTTGCTCCATTTGTAAGACCTACGATAGTAGTACCACCACCATTAGAATAAACAACAGCTTGGTTTGCTACAAATGTATGAGCAGTTAAAGTAATTTGATTAGTTACTGGATCAACATCAGCAGAACCACTGAATACATCAGGAATAACATATCCAGCTTTGATTGTATTAGCAAAAGTTTGTCTATCCACAGCACTATTAAGATCTTCAGATCCGTCAAGTGGGGTTTCAATAATATATTGCTCTGCTTCACCTTGAAGGGTGTATCCAGAAGGACAAACATCACATACAGCTAATTTTACTGGAAGTGTTACAAGCACATTTGAAGGTGCAGGATCAGTACTTACAAGAGTAAGTTGATAAGTTGAAATAGAACCAGCTCTTTCTTTAAGAGTTACTGGAGTGTCTGGATATTGTGCTTGTACAGCAGCAAGAGCAGCAGCATCACCATTATCACAGAAGCTAACACAATAAGTGATAACATCTACAACAGTAGGAGCATCAGGAGGAGTTGTACACTCAAACACTGGAGTAGCTACTACATATTTACTTAACATAGGTTCAGCATTGATCTTAGCAGCAAAAGCATTAGCCAGCCATCTTGGATCAATAGTTTCGCAATCATTACCACAATCCTCACAACAAGGAGTAGTAACTGTTACAGTTCTTGTAAGACCGTAAGCAAAAGCAGTATCAATATAAAGTGATCTTGCTCTTACAGTAAGGGAGTATTGTTCATCACAACCTGCCTTAAGTGTTTTGGTGTTATCTACACCGTCAAAACCAGCATAAGTAATCTGACTTTTTGAAACTGGAGATCCAGAAGTTTTATACCACTCAATGAGTGATCCTCTGGAAATTTTGTCTGAATACTTGTGAGTCAGACCAGGAAGGTTTTCAATTCTTCCCTGACCAAAAACAATGTGTGGAGACTTTACAGCCTCGTTTGCAGTAGATACAGCTTTGTATCTGCTATTAAACACACCAAATTGGGTAGGTTGAAGATTCTCTCTTTTGAATCCGTCAGCAACAAGATTGCCATTAGGCAATACGAACAATGTGGTTAAAGAAAAATCCATTTGTTATTATTTTTTGTTTTTATTGCTGTATTCTATTTTACAACTAAGCAAGGTTACAGCATCTTACTCGTTGGTATTATGTCTAATTTGTGAAGCCTGAACAGCATTTTGGTTTTCAGTAGAAAGTGCCAGGGATCTGACAGCTATATCTACAATTTCTTCTTTTAAATAATATGGGAGTTCTGAATTAACTACTGTGGATGCAGCTCCATTTAAATGGATGTATCCTGTAAAATCTACTTTTTTTGGGTATCTCACGTACCAGAGGTATATCCTCGTAGGAGTGAAAGTTCCGTCAGTAAAGATTTGCCATCTATGGCCAGTAATAGTTCCAGGTACTTCCTGATATTCAAACGAAGGAGCAGTATTAGTATTCTTTAGAGTCACATTAATGTCTCCATGTCTTACCTGGTTAATAACCAATGGGTTATTTTTACAACCACCTTTGTCTGCTAAAATGTACTCAGAACCCGGAATTCCAAGCATATACTCAGGTTTAAGTAAATCCAAATTTGCTGACCAAGATTTTAGAGGACTATTATCATTGGACAGTGGTAAGAATTTATCTTTCTCAATTAAACTTTCAAGATCGTTATATCTCTTTTGAAAGCTATCGAGACCTGATTTATACACATTATTTTCAGAGAACTTAATTTTTATCAGATTAGTATGAGCATCATTTAAAGCTATGATTTTATTTTCCAGCTCTATATTCTGATGTTCATTAGAACCGATTTTATTTAGCTTTAAATCAATGTCATATAAGAGTTCTTTTACATCAATCATAACACTGATTTTAAAGTTTTAGTTTAGGCAAGTACAGCTTTCTTAATTTTCAGCTTTTCTTGCAGTGCAAATAAATCATCCTGATTAGATGGATCTAAGATAAAGTCTACAAGTTCTTCTTTAGTCTTAGCAATTTCTTGTCCACCTTCTTGAACTCTACCACCTTTAGTTACTCTATAAATAGAGTGTTTGATGGCCTGGTCTACTAAGTCTTTAGCAGTTACCAATTTATCGTCCATTGCAGAAAATTTAGTGAAAAGATCAACAGGATTTCCACCTTTCCATTCACCATTTTTAATTTCTTGCTGTTTGATGAAGCTATCTAACAGATTATAAACAAACTGTTCTTTGCTACTATCAGATACGGGTAAGCCAAGTAATCTAGCAACTTTCTTTCTTTTCTCCAAAGACAAACTTTCAAGTGTACCGATAGCTCTGTTAATAAGTGTCTTTTTCTTATATTTCAATTCTTCTTCAATGTTTTCATCATTAACGTAGAATTGAGTATTAGACATATATTCACCTCTTTCATAAGCTTGGTAGGAACTTGCAATCAAAGGATGTACTTTAAGCCATTCATAAGTGATTGCTTTAAAGACATCATCAAGATCAAAAACATTGTCTCCTTCTTTAAGTCTGACAATTTCTGCTTTTACTTGCACTCTATCATTAAAAATGTCCTTATAATAAGGTGAAAGAGGATCAAGTGATACACCAGATCTTGCTTCTAAATCCGCTTTAAGTGCCGTAATCCTTTCAACTTCCATTTTGTATGTCTCAGGATTTGTTTTTTTGAGTCTTTCCATAACAGAAGACTTAATATTAAGTCCTGTTCTGTACTCTACTCCGTTTGGCTCTTTAGCAGGAACGAATCTTACACCAGTACCAGGATACCTTGAATAACCATGCAGTGAAAGCGAAGCTTCAAGACTACCGTTGTTGCGATTATACTCTTTTTTAATAGAGCTGATTTTTCCAGTCTTACCCATAATGTATTTATTTTTAATTGGTTTATTTGAAATTGTGCTTATTTTTTGCAGGGTTGATTCATCACCCAACCCTCGACCATAGCATCTACTTGTCCTGATCCCGACACTTATTTATTAGCAGCCTTTTTTGCCGCCTTTTTTACCACCTTTACCTTTCATAGCTTAGTGTTTTATTTGTTAGAAGCTTGGAACTTCTTTAATGATTACGCATCTGCTAAGATCTTCAATGAATACGTCACATCTGTCTTTCATCCAGATCTCGTACCACGGATTCTTAGAGGCAGAACTCATACCTTGAGACTTAGCGAAACCTAAGTGATGAATTGCTCCATCAACATAACCCCAAGTCATAGAAGGTCTTGATTTCATTCTTACCTGTCTGATGTTATTTTGAAGACTGCCATCTCCTGTTGGAGAAACGTCAAACACCATGAAGATAGGAGTTGATTTTTTGTTTTGTCCTTGTTCAAGATTTGTGTTTGGCAAATCAAGTTGTCTAAGGTGAACCAGATCAATTCTACCAGTATCAGATGTAATAACACTGTCAAAGGCGTAAGATACAGTCATATTCTGACCAGAACCTTGAATAAACCTGTTGTCAGCGATTACAGTAAGACCACTATTAAGCAAATCTTCCTTGTTAGCTTTTTTGAAAATTTCAAATCCAGCTTCGTTGGTGTAGATTTTAACTCTTCTATCTTTGATGTCAACTCTTCTATAAAACAGATCACCGAAGACATCTCTCAGAAGTTGAATATTAAATTCACCTCTGTTATAATATACGGTATTACCGTTATTAAGCATTTTGTGATAAATACCAGAACTTGCTTTTTTGATCTCTTGTTTAGAGTTTCTATCTTTAGCAGTACCTGGTCTACCCCAGATCATGTAAGACGTTTTCATGTCATACATTTTCTTTCTCATCAAATATTCCACATATGGTTCCCATCTGATGTCAGCATTCATAGTTGTAGGGGTTTCACCTCTTCTCATATTGGCATACACCATAAGATCAAGAGGATTTCCTTTTCCATCTCTGAGCATTCTTGCATCAGCCCAATCAGTAATAGAGTGTTCAACACCGAAACCAGCACCCAGGCTTTCAAACAATGTGATTTTAGATCCCATAGTTGGAAGACCAGAAAGGTCAGTAGTAAACTCTCCCACAAGGTTGTGAAGGAATTCAAATTCAACACCAACTTGGAAGAATCTTTTGTGGATAAAGTCCACTTTAGGATTATCAGAAAGGATTGTAAATGTGTACAACCAACCAGAGTTGTAAGGAACTGGATCTTTAACTACTGTAAGTGGTGTAGCAAGCTCCATTTTTTGTGAAGTGATAATATCATTGAGTACGAATTCTTTCTTGTCAAAAACAAGGCTGAATTCTTGCTGGTCAATACCAGGTTTTTCCAGAAGTTCTGTTTCTTCAGGAATCTCAATTACTTTAGGAAATTCGTAAGGAACTTGAATATCCCATTTAAAAGCATCAGAATTACTATCAATGTAGTAAGGCGTAGACTTATCAAGCATTTGTTGAAAGTCATTCGCATAAAGCTGTGTCTGAGTGTAAAGACTGATAATTTTCTTATCATAGTCAGCAGGATCAGTCAAGTGAAGTGATTCCAAGTGATTGGAGTCAGTAAACTTGCCGATAGCTCTTTTGTCCATAGAGGACACTCTTGTTGCAGCAAAACCAGTAAAACCCGGTATAGTTTGTAAAGCCATTTTTGTTTTAATTTAAAATTATAGAAATTTTGTTCTACTTATTAGAAGAAGGACTTCATTTCTTTCTCTTTGGAATTTGAATTTTGCTTGGCATTCTTTGTAGACAGGGTAAATAAAGCATCTGACTTTTTAGAAATGGTCGTCTTTTTTACAGACGTTAAATCAAGTTTTTTCCTCAAGAGGAGTCCCAGTTTAACTTTGAGTTCGTGATTTTCTGGTCTGTTAAGTTCCAGAATATCTTTATCGTATTCAGAGAGAAGCTCTCCGCTTGCGAGTTTATATTTCTTCTCAGACATATATTCAATAGCTCCATCTACATCTTGTTGTGTAATAGGAAGACCATCAAAGTCTTGAGTTTTGAGCTTTTCTGCAAGAATTCTTTGATAAGATTTCTTAGCAGCAGCATCTTTTTCTTTGTTTTTAAGAACTTCGTCCTGCTTGGCTTTTTCAACCGCAGCAACTTGTTCTTTTTCTTTATCCAGTAATACCCCATGATAAGTCTTAGCTTCATCTTCAAGATCACCATAATCTTTCATTTTGGTAATCTTTTGTTCGATTTTAGCATCGTCCCATTTTAATCCTTTATAGTAGGCTCTCACTACTCTCTCCTGATTCTCTTCGTTTGACAGGTCTAAAGAACTAATAGCTTCGATCTTAGCAAATGACTGTAAATAGTCTTGAGGTTTTACGCCGTTCACAAAGACAGCATCAAACATTTTTCTGTAATCATCTCCGAATTGTTGAAGAAAATTATCAAGAATGTTAATAGCTCCTTTTTTCTTTTCCAATTGGAATCTTTCAAGGAATTCTTCACCACTCTTAATATTAATGGTCTCTTCTGTTTCATCATCAGAGTTTTTACTAAATACTCCTAATCTAAGGAGATCTTTACCTAGTGTAACATAAGTATCACTTTCATCACCAGATTTGTCTGGTCTTTGAGGTGTTGTATCACTTAAGGTTTTTTTAGTACCATCTTCATTAAGCTCATCTTCACCATAAAGAATATTTTCCAGGGCTTTTTTACCATCCTGTTCTTTATCTTTTTTGGCTTTTTCGGCAGCTTCTCTTTGTTGCTTTTGTTCTGGAGTCTCGTTCTCATCTTGCTGAGATTGTTGCTGTTGTTGCTGCTTAACAGCTTCAGCTTTTTTCTCATCTTCAATGCTTTTAAGATCGTCTGGATCACTCAATAAGAACTTATTAAGCTCTTTGGTTGCTACGATTTGTGTATCTTGAATACCAAAATCGTTACCACCAAGATCCTCAGCAAAATCTCCCTGTGACAGAGATACTTTCTCCAATTGAACATTGTCTTGATCTGGCATAACTGAATATTTATTTATTGGTTTGTGTTTGAGTGATTTAGCCGTAGCTTCAATCACCATGTAAAAATAGTTTCACTTTTTTAATTAACAAAGAGATTTGGTCTTTCTAAGGGCCAAATCCCTTTTTAATATAGCATAGAAAATTTTCTAACTCCCTGGTTTACTTCTTTTTAGGGGAATTCTTAGTCCCTTTGTCTCTGTACTTAGCAACAGTCAAAGTAGTAGCTAACTCTTTCTCTTTCAACTCTTTATCTTGTTTTAACTTCTCTCTTTCAAGCTTAATTTTTTCCATTTCAATGTTGAAAGTATCTTCAGCTTTTTTCCTTTCCACAGCTTGCTTACTAAGATTTACTAAATGATCTTTCTTAGCAGCCTCTTGATCCATTGTAAGCCTTGAAACTTCAAGAATATCAGGAACTCCATCACCAGACTGATCTTTAAGATTATCATCTTGTTTATTGAAGCTGTTAATAAGAGCCACTTCTTTTTTATTGATCCTATCCAATTCTTTTTGATAGTTTTCATTAACTTGTTCTTGCATTCTAACTCTTTCATTATTCTCCATTTCAGCCTGGAATTGTTCAGATTGTTGTCCAAGTTTTTGCTGTTCAATTTGTTGTTGAGATTGAGCAAGCTGATCTTGTTGATCTTTAAGTCTTTTAAAGGTATCCTTCATTTGTCTGATAGAATTTGTACTATAAAGCACAGAAATATCATATACTGAAGCACCATTTTGAAGCATAGGTTGAGATAATGCTCTAAGCTCATTAAAGATTCTTTGATCTTCAGCTCTACTTGTAACAAATACTTTCAGATCTTTTAATTTAAGATCAGTTCCTTGTATTTGAATAAAGGCACTTGCACCTTCATTATTCACATACGAAAGAGTAGACGTTGGTTTTTCTTGCTCTATACTTTGAGCTGTATCTAACAATGCCTGGTAAAATTCATTTAATGTGTACTCATGTTGGCTGAAGTAAGGTTCAGTTTGAGCATAAGATTGTGAAAGATCGTTTTGAGCATTTGTAGCTGTCTGTGTAGCCATTGTAGAACCTAACCTTTGTCTATTAAATCCTACCAACTCCCAGCACTCATTTTTTAAACCTACTGCTGTCTGGTATCTGGATTGAATCTCATTAGTTCTGGTTAAATCAATATTTCTGGCTACTGTCTGATTAGATACCGGTACTTTAGTATTTTCAGGAGAATCATCATCAAATGTGATACCTCTTTCTTTAGCCATCATTTCCCAAGCATCAATAGCATCTTGATCATCTCCATCTTTTAATTTAGGTATTCTTCTAATAGAAACATTGGCTACCATACCAAGCTCTTTCTCAAATAAACCAAATAATTGATTCATACAAATATTATACAATACCTGGAAAGGTTTCATCAGATCTACAAGAGATCTGGCTTCTGTATTTTTGTTTTCATGTACAACACCAATAATAGGTGGATAATTTAAAAGAGTAAAAGGTTTGGCAAAATAAACATTTTGACCAATCTTAATACCTTCCCACCATTGATTTTGGTATCCCCACTCAATTGAGATTTCTTCTGGGATCTTTTTGTATGTCTCATCTACCAGAGCTGTTTCTGGTTTCCCTGTATCTGGGTCAAGATAAGTCAAAAGACCAGTTTTCTTTTTGGATAACCAGTAAGATCTCACAACTACAAACTTAGAACCAAATGTAGCAACATTGTTTCCTAAGCCTAAATAAGAGTTTAAAGCTTCATTATTCTGGTGAAGTTGAGACTCCATCAGCATTCTTTCTCTTTGTACCAGAGGATCATAAATATCATAGGTAACAGATTTGTCACCTTTAACATTATTGAAGAGATTACTTTCTCTTCCCAGATTAGTCTCGTATCCTTCCATACCCTTTCTTAAAGCATCTATCTCTTCCATAGAAAGGTTAAATGTATTCAGGATCTCCGAGAACTCCATGATGTCAATAGTACCTACGGCATAAGCCTGTTTTGTATATTTTTTATCTGGAGTAGTCAAATACCAAACATTTTTAGGGTTAATTACCCTGGCATCAAAGCCTAATTTGGAGTTATTTTCAACAATTTGATAAAATTGTCTACTACATATGAGCAGATCTCTAAAAGCTTCTTCAGATTTTTCTTTTAAATTTAGTTCCATCTTTAAAGCATCAAGAGTCATATTACCCCACTTCTCCGCAGTAGATGTGTAAGTGGTCATGTATTCTGATACCTGCTCTTCAGTCATTCCTTGTATTTGAGCTGCACCTTCTTCTGATTGCATAATCTCTTGAGGAGAAATACCTTGTTGTTGGGCTGCTTTAATAAGGATTCTATTCCTTACTTTTTCCAAAATGTACTGTTGAAGTACATCAGTCTTATTCATTAACTCTTCAGATTTGCTATCATCATCAAATGCTTTTACATGGTGATTATCAGGTCTTCTGGAAAGTTCACCCACCATTGTGTTAATAGGTGGATTGAGGATTGGGTAATGTTTTACGTGGGCAGGAAGACCCATATCTTTAGAAAGAGTATCCATAAAGGATACTACTTGCTCATCTTCATAGAAATCTTCCTTAGTAAGGATACCTTTGAGCAATCTGTAATTTTTTACTACCTCTTTTTGATTGCTCATGTATTGTGCATAAGCTACATTTGCAAAGTAATCGTTATTAATTTTGATCCATTTGTCCTCAAACTTTTCTTTTTCAGGAACATATTGATCTGGATATAAATTATATACCTCATTTGCAACACTTTGTCCAATACCGTCTATATGTGTTATTACCACTTTGTGTTATATTTATTTTATAAAAATAATTTTGATCTCCTTACCTTCATTCCTCTAACTGATAAACTTCCAAAAATAGACTTACTTTGTCTGCCTTCTTTTTTTATCTTGTTAAAGTATGCAGCTACTCTGTCATCAGCTTCAAGGGAAGCTATTTTAATAACTGGGTTTAACTTATTAGCAAGAGCAATAGCCAATTGAGCAGCTATGACTCTATCGAAGTTCTTTTCTTTATCGAATTTTACAATCTCTTCAAGGAGCATTGGATCAAGTACCTTAGATACTCCAAAGATCTGCTTAGTTACTGAACCATTTTCATCTCTTTCTTCCAGAACTACCTGGTCAAGATACTCTTTTAATTGTCCATCTAAGAATTCTCTGATCTGTTTAGCAGATCTATGAATACCATAATCTCTTTTTACAGTAGTATTAGGTACAATTTGTTTTAGCCATTGTGGTTGAACTTCAAGATAATGAGCATCTCCTTTATCAACCATATAGTTGATAAAACTCATCTCATCATTTTCACATAAAGTTCTGGCATTATAGTATTTAATTAGTCTTCTGGCAGTTTCATTCCATTGTTTAATATCTCCAGGTCTGGCACTATATGAAGCTACAAACATATCCTGATATTTCTCAGAACCAATTTCGTGCATTCTTTTGTAAATATAGACAGTACCTAAAGAGTCAGAATACTCAGATTCAGAGTGTCTATAAGGGTCAACTCCAGCTACATAAAGTCCAAAAGGAGGATTCTCCATAGGAAATTCATAGATCACTACTGGGGCATCTTTACTTTGTGTCTTAACTGGAAACTCTGTTATAGGAAGTTTCTCAGAAAATTCATGAGTAACCATACCGTTATCAGATAAAGTAAGCTCCACCGGAGTACCATTAAGGTCATTTTCCCTGATGTTTCTTTGTTGCCTTTTAGCTTCTTCAATGTTAAAGTCATTTTTTGTAAGAACTATAAAAGAATCAGACGGTTTTTTACACCAATAAGCTTTAAACTTCAACAGTGTTTTAGAGTTACCAGACTTCTTAGCTTCGTTGTATTTAGGAGTCCACCATTCTTTATCATATCTTTCAATATCAGAAACCTGAATTTTAATATGTGAAAGATCTACAATTGTTTTATCTATACCTAAATAAGAATTTAAGCTAGTTTCAATCATGTAAGATAAGTTACCCATACCTGCTGGTATAAATCTTCCTATCTTATTTCCACCCTCCCAAACGTTATCAAACTCAAGTAAGTTGTAAGAGCTTGGATGATAGAACATCTCTGCTGCTTCAGCACCTACTTCCATATCACCACCTGTACCAGTGATAAATACTAAACAGGAAGGTTTACCTGTATTTCCAGCCCACCAACATCCATCACTATCTTTATAGCAACCAATAAGGTTAGGCAAAGTTCCAATTTCATCTATTAAGTGAAATCCAGGTCTTGTACCGTTACAAGCCATAGAGTTATTTCCTGCTTCAAAGTTCTTAACAATAATGTTAGAATTTGAAGATTTAGGATGAGGAGCATTTGAAGACTTATCTTTCCATCCAGCTCTTACTTCTACTTTCCAGTTAGAGGTAAGTCTATTCTTAATAAAGATAGGATGTAAGTTACTAAGTCCGTCCTCAATTTTATCTGTTACAAGTTTAATGTAACCAGTTGCACCCGCAGAGATAACACTCTGAGAGTTATTAAAAAATGTATATAACCATCCAGCTCTTGAAGCTGCAATAATAGATTTACCAAAACCTCTCGCACCAACCAAAGAATAAAACTTACCCTGAAGCTCACACTGTGTTAAATCCTGAGCAATCTCCCAATCAACATCTCTTAGAATAGGTGTTCCTATTTCTCTAACAGTTCTTTCTTGTGGAGTTCCTGGATTTAAGGTTTTATACATGGCAATTTTCCAGTAGACTGTGTGGAAATACAACCACCCGGATATAAAGACTGTTTTCTTTTTATCCAGGTAAAATCCATTGATACACCTGTCTCTTTCAGCTTTCCAATAAGTATTAAAGGCAAACATTTGATTAGGATCAGAAGGATCATATACTGGTTCAACCTGTTTAGGAAACCATATATTTACTGTATCCTGTTTATACTGTACCATCTTCTAAAGGGCTTAAGTTTTCTACTCCTCTAGCTTTGATCTTTTTCTCTTCTTCAAGAGATCTCATAAGATCAACTTCCTTTAAAAGTGCCAGATACATCTTAGTTGTGTCTTGTAAGAACTTACCTTGTTGCTCAATTGATGAGATAACGTAAGGTATCATACCACCTCTTGCTGTTTGCTTTTGGCCAACTCTATCTGTAAGAGATGCCAATGGGTGTGCATTTACATAATCTTGCCACTCTCTAAGTTGTTTTTCAGCCCAATCTAATTCTGCGCCAATAAAACTTTTTTTAACTACTGCCATATGTATTTGTTTGTTTTAGTCAATTTCTTGTTCCTCTTCCCACTCTTCATCTTCAGAGTCAACTTCTCTAAAGAGTTCATCTGTCTCTGCAATTACCTTATCAGCATCATCATTTGAAAGAGTATTCATGTCAAGTTCTCCTCTATGTCGCTGGAGAGCCAGAAATAACTCTTTATCTGAAAAGAAATTACCACAGTCAGTGGCAAGAGAATAATGTTGTGATATATCCATATCAGGATAATCATTCTTTAGTTCTTTGAGGATCTTAATACACTTCTCAAAGTAATCTACTTGATGTTTCATTATTCGTCTTTTGGTTTAATATTATAACTTAAAAATCTAAAGCTTCTCATTCTTGAAAGATCAGAAAGAGTTACTGACTCTACTTCTAATCCCCATTTTTTAGCTTCTATACGAACCTTTTTTGTAATCTCATTATCTAGTTGTTCGTCTTTACATTCTTCCCAAGTCTTTTTTGCTATAATTCCTCTAATAATACCCATTGATACATCAGATATAGCATCAACAGCATCATAAACATGAGTAAAGAATTTAGAAAGATCTGCTGTTTTGTATTTGATAACCCCTTTTACAACTACCTCTTTGTCATCTTTGGTTGTAAGAGATTGTGCTTCTAAGGTCATAGCTGTTGTTAACACATGATAAGAGTCAATTTCATCTATAACAGGTATTTTAAAATATATACCAGGGCCAACTACCTTTCTCAATTTACCTGCTCTTAGCCAAGCTCCTTGCTGATATTGTTTTACTATTGTAAAAAATGTCAGCTTATCCCACATACTAATTATAAAATCAATTATCTTGTCAAACATCTTATTTAATTTTGAGGCCAGAACTGGGATCAAACCAGTGCATCAGGCTTTTGCAGAGCCTTGCCTTATCACTTGGCTACCTGGCCTTATTTTAGGTTTAATACACCTTGTAATCATTTTTATCTGTTCCTCTTTGTCTAATAGTTTTACTTTTTCACAAAGTTCTTTAGACCAATTAGAAGGATATTTTTTAATTAAATTTATATTTTCCATGATCCTTTAGTCGGACTCGAACCAACCTCCCTTGATTACAAATCAAGAGCTTCACCACAAAGCTTTAAAGGAATTTGTGGTAGAAGAAAGAATTGAACTTTCGACCCTCTGATCTTCAATCAAATGCTCTACCAAACTGAGCTATCCTACCCTGAACTGATAATAGTGGGTGAGTAACTTCCTTTCCCACTTGTGTTTCCATGTACTTAAGCACACTATTATCAATTGGAGCAATAGTAGAGATTCAAACTCTATACTCCTGGGTGGAAGCCAGGTATGTAATCATCAACACTTCTAATGCTTATAGCAGTCTATACGAGACTCGAACTCGTTTCCTCACCGTGACAGGGTGGTATGTTACCCATCTACTAATAGACTGTTTTAATTATTTCAAGGATCTCTTTACTTGTTACTTTTTTAGCAATACTAGTAACAAAGCTAATCTTTCTTTTTGGTATATCATAATGATTTTTATGAAACCAACATCTTTTAATTCCTAAATCTTTAGCCATCTTGTGTAGATTTTCTATTGAATAAGGCTTACATACAAGATGTCTTTTATTATCACAATAATATTCCATTGGGTGATTCCGGGTCTCGAACCCTGTTCTTCAGCTTCACAGGCTGATGCTTTACCAGATAAGCTAAAACCACAGAGGCGCAGGAAAGGATCGAACTTTCTACCCTGGAGTTAACAGCTCCATGCTCTGCCAATGAGCTACTCCGCCTGAATTACAAAAAATCCTCTAGAATTTAAAAGTTCGTTAAACTCTTCTTTTTCCATTACTAAAAAATCAACTACAAATTCCAAGACAAATTCTATGGGCCAATGTAAATGAAGTTTATGATTTTCATTACCAACTTTTTTCCAAATTTCATACCCATAACTATTGTTAGCAGATACCATTCCTTTCGCACCACCTATATATGGTGACATTGTGCCAATAATAAATCCAAAGTCTTTACTAAAAATTAAACCAGATTTTTCTTCTAACTTTTTTATAATTTCTTCTTCTGTCATGTTATTTATTTAGTTGGGCAGCGAGGGTTCGAACCTGCAAATAGGAGAGTCAAAGTCTCCTGTGTTACCAATTACACTACTCCCCAGTTTTGCACACAATCAAGGACTCGAACCTCAAACCTTCAGTTTTGGAGACTGTCGCTCTACCAGTTGAGCTAATCATGTGTTTAGACTGTAATTAAACAGTCAAAGCTTTTACTGCATACATCGCAGATGTTTCAAGATTAGTTAAAGATTCTTTTAATAATCTAATTTTTTCTTTAGATTTATAAATCTCTACAAAATCTTGGCTACTAAAACTTTTTAACTCTTCTTCTACTAAAAAATTAGAAATTTTGTCAAAAAGATTTGCATAAGACACTTTAACTTCTTTTACTGTTGGATCTTTTGCAAAATCAGGTCTTATTACTTCTTCACCTCTTGTCATTGGTTTTTATTTTGTTTAGTCTAAAAGGTTGGATTCGAACCAACGACCTCACCCTTCCAGGGGGCGTAATCTGACCAGACTGATATACTTTTAGATGCCGAGACTTTTTACTGCTCGTCTTACAAGCACCTCTCATTAGGGGGAGAGGAGGATTTCTTTCTTCTCGAAACCCTTCTCC
>Ga0181343_1000037_pt1 | contig 57469 bp, 83 predicted proteins | sample Su13VDMLBSD_FD_130110 | JGI IMG/M metagenome (GOLD analysis project Ga0181343, IMG submission 130110) | Freshwater viral communities from Lake Michigan, USA - Su13.VD.MLB.S.D | ecosystem: Environmental > Aquatic > Freshwater > Lake | place: USA: Michigan | collected 2013-07-15
AGCGGTAAGGCTTAGTCCGCAAACCCTCGTGGTGTTTGATCATCTCAATGGCGGCGGCAGAGACTTTCACTTCTTGCCAAAAGCCTGCGTCCCGAACCAGAAGGCAATTATGCTGCTTAGGATGAGCATCTCGTCATCGGAGAACACATTCTCCATCGCCACAGCAAACGCAACGCCTTGGTTCCATGCGTACCAGATTCCTGCAAGGTTGAGCGCCACAAGTTCCAGCACAAAAATATAAGTAACCACCGGTCGAACCGACGCCCGCAGGTTAATCATCCACTGGCTGGCGCCCTTGCCAATTTCAATGTCGTGCTGGTACAGAGCTTGACGTTCTTCGCCAGCCGTCTGCGTCTGGATCTGCTCCAGCTTGATTTCTTCGACGCGAGCCTGAGCAATGAAGCCGCGTTCAGCCAAAGCTAACTCGCGCTCCTTCTGTGCAGCGACAAGGGCGAGTTCATGCTTCTTATCCTGACGGTCCTGAAAGATCTCAAGAATCTTCGGCAAACCGCCCGCAAGGAACGAGAGGAAGGTACTGATCATGGTCATCATTTGTTGCGCTCCTCCATCAACTTGACCCGCACTTGCAAGTCATGGATGTCTTCCATCAGATCGTCCTTGAGTTCCTGTCGCTTGGCCGCGCTCAACGGGCTGTCGGTCGGTACACCGTCTTCGGTAATAAGGATCGGAACCTTCGACTCGATAGCAATCAAGCGGTTCTGGAACGAGGTAATCTCGCCAAGCAGCCAAGCCACAGCAGCAAGCAAGACCGGGAACAGCATGTCCACGACCTTTTCCATACTGAAACTGGGCTTCTCTTCGCTCATTTGTCCACCTTCTTGTTAAAGAGTTCAAACAGGGTCTTGACCTTCTCTTCCATTACCGCCACGCGCAGATCCAGCTTTGCCAGAACAATGATGAGGGTAATGATGGCCAGCATAATGGGCCACGCTTTGACAAGAAGTTCAATGACTCCGATGTTTTCCATCACTTGTCCATCTTCTCATCAAGCTTGTCAAAGATCTTGCTCAGCATATTCTTGATGTCGTCAATGTCGCGTTGGTACGTGGTTTGAGTCACATACGTCAGCGGCATATTGCGAACGTCCTTATCTAAGCGTTCAATGCTGCGCGTGATCTGATTCAGCGACCAACCTCCGAAGAAAGCTGCTACGCCGACCACGATGTTGAAGAGAACCTGCATTTCCAAGACTCACCCCCAAGGCAGCGGCGGGCTGACAATCGGCGGGCTGATCTGATTGGAAATCTTCTGAGCAACCGCAGCCTCGGTGGCATCCTTATCGACGCCGTTAGCCCAGCACCAGCCAAGCACCGTGGCCTGAGTCAGTTGATCGTAGGGAACAAACGAAGCCCCCTCAACAACCGGGAACGAACAAGTGCTGTACACGCTGTCTGCGTAATTGCCATCGACGCCGTTGCAAGAATAGTGCGCCGTGACAACGTAGTCCTGCTTGCCGTCCACAGAGGGAAGACAGTTAAGGGCCGTGATGACCCAGTTATAAGCAACCATTATTTAGCCTCCTCTGGCTTTGGCAACAAGGGTTCAACCTGATCTTTCAACTTTACCCACAAAGGGTGTGCGCCTTGAGCAGTCGGCAGCGAGCCAATCAAGTTGACGATAGCGACCGCTTCTTCTAGCGTCACTTCAAGATTTATGTTTTCCATAATTACTCTCCAACTACCGGTGGCTCAGCCTTAATCCAAGACTGAGTTTGTTCATTCCAAGAGTACATACTGCCATCATCAGGTTTCGGAACCGGAGCTTCCCACTTCGCTGTTTCGGGATTCAATATCCACGACGGGTACGGAGACTTTGTGATGAATGCGTCAATATCAGGGCGATACGTGAAGCCGATTCCTGCGTAGTTCTTGCGAATATTGCCGTTGTAGCTTGTTTGAAGCCAAGTACCTCCAAACAGTCTTTCGCAAAACGCAATGCCAATGCTTTCCTTCTCAACGCCATTAGCGTCTGAAGTGTCCTTGTTAGATACCACAATGACACGAAGCACTACGTTGTTTGCATCAAGTTCAGCAAAATGAGCCATATCAATTCTCCAAATGCAAAGCGGTCAAGCTTTCTTCTTCACCAACGTAGCCGACCGGAAAGGTGTTAAACGATAAAGATACGCGATCCTCGCCCTGCACGGTTTCAACCATGTGGATAAGGCTTGACGGAAACAGCATCAAGTCACCAGCGCCTACCTCAAACCACCACGAGTCGCTGTTGTACACGTTGTAGTTGTCGGTCGGCAGTTTAATCTGCTGATACCCGTCTTTGTAAAAGTGAATCTTATCTCTCTCACGCGCTGCCTTTAGGTACAAAACGCCTGAGATAAACGAGTTGGGATGCGCGTGTTTGTGGTGGTACTGACCGGGCTTGGTGTAGTTCAGCCACGATTGCGTCAGGCGCAGCGATACGTCGTGTTTTGGTGCGTAGATAGAACGCAAATACTCGGACACGCTTGCTTCAACAAACGCCTTGAGGCTTGCCATCGTGTCGTGCCGAAGAACGTAGCGATCATCGCTTGTCGTGTTGCCTTGGTTTCTATGAGTTGACTGGCTATCAACAAACGTAATTTCCTCGGCAGAAAAGTCTCTACCAAGTTCAAACTTGGCAACAGCAGTTGGGAAAAGGTTGTATGTAATCAAGCAGCGTATGCCTGTTCAATATCCGACATCTGCTTCTCAAAAGCAGCCTTCTGTTCAGGAAGAAGAACCGTGTTGATACTGTCTTCAAACGCCTTGATCTTCTCAATCGTCTCCATTACCTCTTCAACCGAAGGCTTCGGGCGCGGATCATCCCAGCGTGTAAAGCCAAGGCCGCCCGTCCACTCCCACTTTGCACCGGGGCGAAGGAGATGAACCGCCGTGTCGATACCAACAATCATGTATGCCTTCATACAATTATCCGTTCAGTTTGATAATTACGATTCCAGAGCCGCCGTTGGCTGCATAAGAACTGCCACCGCCACCACCGCCGCCTGTGTTTGCAGTGCCGGGCTGATTTCCTTCATAGACCTGAAGAGCGCCTTGGCCGCCGCCACCGTCGCCGCCCAAGCCTCGGTTGGCAGTTTGATCAAACGTCGCTCCGCCGCCGCCGCCAGCGTAAGTTACGGACGCGCCAGAAATTGACGACGCCGTTCCGTCTCCGCCGTACCCAGCAGCATCGGTATTACCTACTTCTCCGGCACCGCCGCCACCACCGCCGTGATAAGGCCCCGCTATGCTACCAGCGCCGCCGTTACTGCCTTGAGACGGAGAGGTACTTGGGGTGTTTCCCGTGCCACCGGCTTGGGAGGAATCAGTCTGTACTCCGCCAACCTTGTTGTACCCAGCACTGCCACCGCCGCCGGAGCCTCCGTTGTTTCCGACGCCATTTGCACCACCACCACCACCGCCGCCAGCAGCAGTTATAGTGCTGAAAGTGGAAGAACTGCCGTTACCCCCGGCTACTTCGTCAATAACTCCGACGCCGCCAGCGCCTACGGTAACCGTATAAGAAGTTCCGGCTGTAACCGCAAGTCCTGTTCCGGTACGAAACCCACCAGCACCGCCGCCTGCGGCAAGCCAATATCCATTGTTATTTGGATCTGAAAAGTAAAATGAAAGATCTGTTGTTCCGCCGCCACCGCCAACAACAAGGTAGTCAACCGTAGTTACGCCCGTTGGAACGACAAACGATCCACTTGCTTTGAACGTCAAAACCTGTGGTAGCAAAGCCAAATATTTGATGATGACGATGCCGGAGCCGCCGTTGCCGCCTGCAAAAAATCCTCCGTTGTATCCACCACCGCCTGCGCCACCGCCTAGGTTTGCAGTGCCGTTGTTTCCAGCAGAACTTTGATTTCCATTTCCGCCGCCGCCAGATCCGCCAGCAGAAGCTCCAGATGGAGCAAGCACTGATCCACCAGCACCACCACCGCCACCACCAGCATACGTTACGCTGCTGCCAGAAATAGATGAGGCTGTGCCGTTTCCTCCAGTTCCAGTCGCGCCCGGAACGGCTCCATTTCCACCACTTGCAGAAGCGCCACCTCCGCCACCTGCAACAACATATCCGCCGGGGCCAGTAACTATTCCACTGCCACCATTGTTTCCTTGGGATGGGGAAACAGTCGGGGTATTTCCCGCTCCGCCGGGACGAGAGGCAAGATTTGCCGCGGACGAACCGCCGCCACCAGATCCTCCATCTCCACCAGCGGATAAGGTTTGTGGAAATGGAGCAGTGTCATTATAGCTGCCTCCGCCTCCTCCACCAGCTGATGTAATGGTGCTGAATACAGAGTTGTTACCTGATGAAGCGCGAGCCTCAGTTGTTGCTCCATTACCACCAGCACCGACTGTGATGGTGTAAGAAGTTCCGGCAGTTACAGCAAAACCAGTACCTGTGCGGAACCCACCGGCTCCGCCACCGCCACCCAAACGCCCACCACCACCACCACCAGCGACGACAAGGTATTCCACCTCGGTCACACCAGTCGGCGCAGTCCAAGATCCAGACGCGGTAAATGTCTGAATGATCGTAGACTTCGCTTTGATCGCCCCGCCAAGGAGCAGCATCATGATTCCGGACATGTGTTAGCTCACGTTTCCGTTGATGACACACAGCGACGGGTTGATGAACAGCACGGTTGCCACACCGCGAGTAGACAGCGTAACCGAAGCGCGATCCGTGTTTGTTCCACCAACGTATGCCGTTGTGATCGGGCAGTTCAAGCTGATGTTGCCGGTCGTGTTGTTGAAGACCGAAACCACATCACCCGTAGCAAACGTATCGTTCGGCACCGTGACAGAGCCGCTCGTTCCCACCTGAACAAACTGACCAACGTCTGTAATCGCCAGCGTGTAGGCCGAAGTCTTTTCAGATCCGGTGCGCGGGATGGCGCGAACATTGCCAGAGACATCAGAGATAACACCGCTTCGACCCGATACATCTGTCGTGGTGCCGACGAGGAAGTTGCCGGTTGATGTGAATCTTCCGCGTTCAACGGCGCCTGTAACGTCATAGAACGAAATTTGACCGACAGTACCGGTATACAAAACCCATTTACGAACTGCCTCTAAATAAAGGCTAGCAACGTTGGGATTCTTAATATAAACAGTTGTCTCTACGCCAGAAATTGCATTAAAGCCAGAGGTAGCCCCAACACCCAAATTCCCCGACGCATCAAGCGTCATCGCCTGCGTGAACGAGATGGTGTTGCCTGCGGTGCCGGAGGGGGCAATTTGCCAAGCAAAATTACCAGCCGATGTTAAACAATACGCAGCATAACCATTTGCTGTGTATCTCCAGTTTGACCCATCGTAATATGCATTAGAACCAGCGTAATAGGCCTCAGCAACACCATGTCCGGCGCTAAAACCAGTCAGCCCAACTTGCATGGCTTTTAGGGTTCCCCACGCACTCGGCGTGACCCCGAGGCCGAGGCTGCCGGAGGCGTCAAAAACTCCTGCCTCCGCTCCATTGGTTACAAAACGCAAAGAGTTTGTAGAGTGGTTATACCCAACCTCACCAATAGTGGCGCTTTCAGGGTCGCCAAATTTAATGCGAACTTGAGACGTATTTGGGCCAAGTAAGGTCAAGTCATTAGCGACTGAATCACTACCAGAAATTCTTGCAACGCTGAAAGTGTTTGTGCTTGTTGGTGCGCCAGACTCTGCAACATCCAACTTATACGCCGGACTGCTCGTGCCGATGCCTAACCCGGTGCTGGTGAGGCGCATGAGTTCGCTTGTACTGCCAGCGTCCGTCACCGTTCCAAAAGTAGTAATGGATGATGCAGACCCAATGTAAGTATTGTTGTCCGCTCCGTCTCCATTACCCATCGTCAGATAAGAGAATCCCGACGAAGATTTAACTTGCAAAAGGTTTCCGCTCAAATTTGTATTCGGCGCGTTAGTTGGATTTCCAACTTTTAGCAGCGACCCCGTAAAACTTAACGCACTCCCACTCGTCGCCACCTTGCTGCCGTTCAGATACAACACGCCGTTGGCCGTGCCGCCGGTAAGCGTCAAACTGCTCGGGTTCGTGCCCAACTCAACCACCGCGCTTGCGGAAGTCATAGTGAACATGCGCTTGTCTGCCGTGTTAACAGCAACTTCAACGCCGCCTGCCAAATTGGTCAGGTTAGCCGTTGTCGGGACCGCACTCGCGGTATCGCTTTTCTTCAAAAGAATCGTGGGCATTAGTAGGTGCCTCCGCTAATAGTTCCCGTTGAATTGGTCAGGTTCACGAGAACGCTGCTTCCAATCGAACCGCCAGTTATTGAAACACTATTGGCATCTTGGGTTGCCATTGTACCCAAACCCAGCGCCGTTCTAGCGCCAGACTGCGTAGATGCCCCAGTACCGCCGTTAGAAATAGACAAGGTTCCCGCCAGCGTCAACAAACCGCTGGTTGTGATTGGACCGCCAGACAGCGTAAACCCGCTGACCGTGCTAGATCCGTCAACACTGGTAACCGTACCACCCAAGCCTGTCGCGGCAATCGTGATGCTGCCGGTGCCAGAGGTGATAGTGACGCCAGATCCCTGAGTCAGGGTCGAAAGATTAAAGCCAGCGCCATTACCAATGAGCAATTGCCCGTTGGTCGCGGCGGATGACTGTCCAGTGCCGCCATTGAGCACGCTAACCGGAGTCTCCAGCGAGAACACCGTTGCCGTCAGGCTCAGGCCGTTGCCAGCCGTGTAAACCTGCGAGTTGCTAAAGAGCGAGAACGAGATCGCCGTCGAGCCGAAGGTAATGGTTCCGCTATTGGTGTTGACCCAAGCAGATCCCTTGTTGTTCGTGCCGCCAGTCGTGAAGAAGTAGCTACCCGCGTCCAAGCCGACTGTTGACTGCTCAATGTAGGTGTCCGCATCCGAGGAGCGGGTCATTACATACTGGGCGCTGGTGCTACCGGCATTGGTCACGACATAGACGCCGTTTCCAACCGGGTTCGAGCAGTCCTGAATCAGCACGCGGATGGTGGCCGAGGCTACGGTGCCGTCGATGACCAGCGTCCCGTTAGCAACCGAAGTCAGCGTGGCGCTAACACCAGCCGTGCCGTTGTTGTACGTGTCAGTACGCGAAGACCCCGGCGAAGTGGAGAGAACCACTGCCTCGTGATAGTGCAAGCCCGTGCTCGCAAGATCATCCACGTACTGCTTGTTCGCAGCATCGGTGCCGGTGTTTGGCGTGTTGACGTTGCTGATAACGCCAGAGCCATTGATCGTGATGACGGAGTTCTTTAGCAGCTTGCCCGTGGCTCCATCGAACAGCGAGATAGCCCCGCTCGTCGCACCAGCCGGACCCACTACATCAGCCGTCGAGCTGTTGGTAACCGTGAAGCTCGGGTAGGTGCCGCTGACGGAGATGTTCGTGCCAGCAGTCAAGACAACCGTCTGGTCCGGCAGCGTATTGGTAATCGTGAAGCTCGGGTACGTTCCCGTTACAGAAATGGCCGTGCCATTAGTCAGCGTGACCGACTGGTCCGGATCAGTATTAGTGATCGTGAAGCTGGGGTATGTTCCAGTGACAGAAATGTCTGTGCCGCTGGTAATGACGACCGTCTGATCCGGAGCCGTATTAGCCAGCGTAATGGAGCCAGTCGCGTTCGTGACCGATACGCCAGTACCAGCCGTCAAAGCCGCCAGCGTGTACCCAGAGCCGTTGCCGATAAGCAACTGACCATTGGTCGCCGTACCGCCAAGTCCCGTACCGCCTGCGCTAATCGCGAGCGTACCGCCAAGCGTCAAAGTTCCCGCAGCCGTAATAGGACCGCCAGAAACCGTCAGCCCCGTTGTACCGCCAGAGCCATCGACACTTGTAACCGTACCGGCACCCGTGATCGTTAACCAAGTCGGTGCGCCAGCGCCATTTGAAGACAGTACCTGTCCCGGTGAGCCAACCGTCGTAAGATCAAAATTAGTTCCGCTGGAGTAAACAACTGCACCGGCAACCGGAGCCATGGCTGAGCCAGTACCACCGCGACCCATCGGGAGAACGCCAGATGTTTCCGATCCATCGCTCAGATCAACCGCCGGGTGAACGTGATCCGCTCGTGCCGGGTTCTCAACCGTACCAGCCGAAGGCGAGCCAAGCGCAGACGGGATCGTGCTCGAATACGCAATCGACAGCGTGCGATCCGCCGACAGGTTACCGCCACCAGCAAGGCCAGCACCTGCAACGATCTGGCGGTTATCAGGCACATAGCCCGAGATGGAAATCCCTGATGTGCTGACACTAGTAACGCGGCCCTTGGAGTTCACCGTCACTACCGGGATCGCAGAGCCAGAACCATACGTTCCAGCAGCCACACCCGTGGTATCCAGTTGATCGTTTCCGATGCCACCGTTAGCTACCGCAATCGTCAGGTTTGCAGACAGCGAACCACCGCCAGTTAAGCCAGTTCCCGTATCAACACGACGCGAAGCCGGAACCTCGACGTTACCTTGGATCTGGCTGAACTGAACCTTGTAGGTCGTGCCCGAAATAACAATCGGGAAATAGCCAGCCGGGTCCGCAACCGGAGCTTCGGGCAGCTGCGTAATTCGTGTCGGAATCAAATTTGTGGGGACGTTTGACATGCTTTTTACGGCTCCACGTAATCGTCAAAGTTTTCGGTAGTAACAAACGTGTTACCGTCTTCGCTGATCAAGCCAGCCGGATCTGTCGCTACCGAGACATCGGGCCGTACAAACGGCAACGTAATGCGTTCAGTCTGCCGAGCCGGAAGCCGGTACGGATCAAGCTCGTCAACATCTACTCGACACACGCGCAAACCCGGATAGTTCGGGTCCGGCATCAACTCGCCAATCGGAAACTTCCGACTACAACGGTCGCAAATTCCAATTCCCGCCCAAGCTAGTCCGCGTGTATCTAAAAATAAACTCATCGGGTATACGGGCTAATCAACGGTGCCCAGTAAATTGGGCTGTTGTCCCGCTCCTCGTTCTCGGCCTGTGCCAGCGCCTTCTCGGCCTTGGCTTCCAAAATCGGCATCAACTGCGCATCGACTTCCGGCGTCTCTTCGGCCAGCTTCGAAGCGAGCAACGCGACGATGGCATCAAACCAACGCTGCGGAACATCCAGTTCCTGCGTCATGGTGCCAACGTCCTGAATGTAGCGATGTCGCCACAACACGATTTGCTGAGTTTCCGCAGCCGCATTCGGTACCGGCCACAAATGCATAATTGGCTGATTCAACTGACGGTCAAACCAGAACTGCAAAGGTCGGCCAAGGAAGAACTTGTTGGGCAGCGCCGTGTAGTCATCGCGATTCAATCGCGCAATAGGGATCTCTGTGGGCGTGTTCCCGAAATAGACATCCGTGGCCGATAGGGTCCCGCTCGTAGCACGAACGCGGAAATAGTTGTTGGTGGTCGTAGCGTTGAAGTCTACCCAGAGCCACTCGCCAGCTACCTGAGTCGGAGCCGTGGTGCTTTCCTCGGTCGGAACCGAAGTCCAAGTAGATCCAGTAACCGACTGCTCAATAACAAACGGAACAGCCGCTGCGCTCCACAAAATGCCAACCGTCGTCAGCGTCGTGCCACCAGAGACAACCATCGTGACCGTAGTCGAGCTAGTCGTCTCGGTGCCAGTAACTTCCTGCAAAGTGCGCAAGTTAGTATTGAGAACATCCACCGTACCCAACGGCAGCGTCACAGCGCCATTGCCCTCGTACAGCGGCATAATCAATTTCTCAATACACCAGAGCTGAACGCCCCGGTTCGCGAGATTAGACAGGATCAGGTAAAGCTGGTCGTTCGCAACGTCGATCATCTCGGAAGTGATCTGCTGCGCGCCCAGACGACAACGCCTAAAGGCATGGTCAATGACCTGCCTCGTCGTGAACTGAGTCGTCGAAACTGTACCGGAAGTCGCCATCAGGGTCCCTCTTGCGCCATGGTCTACTGCACCGAGCAGACCCCTCTGACTACACGGAAGCTATCTTAGCATTTACCGCCGCCATACATCGGCTTACGGCGATGCACCGGCATTCCGCCCTTGGACTTCATATCCGGGTCTACGCCAGGTGCGTAAGCCTCAGCATGGCGCATGCGCTGCTCGGCCCAACGCTCCATGGCGCGCTCCTTAGACTGACGGCGTCCTTTGGCGGCTGTGTAGCGAGTCTTCGGTCCCTTGCTGGCGTAGCCGCCGTCTTCATAGCGCGCACCCATCTTCTGACGCGCACGCATCTGCTCGGCAAACTTCTCCATCTGCGCCGCCTTCTCCTTGTATTCCGGAGTGGACTTACGAGCAGCAGTCTCAGCAGCCTCTTTCTTCATTTTGCGGCCGCCAACGAACTCCATGCCCTTGCGCATCAGCGACTTCGCAGCCGCCTTAGCAGGAGCACGCAGCAGCGCACCAGCACCAGCCACGTTCATCAGGTTCTCAGCGTAGCCACGCGCCTTCTCAGCACGCTCCGACGCCGACATGCCTGTCTCTTCGGCTTCGCTGCGGAAGCTGGTGCTGCGATCGCTCGGCAACTCCATCTTGCGCTCGCGCTTGTACTCCGACATCTCGGTTACGTTGCGCTTGCCACCACGCGACTCAGGACCCTTGCGACCCATCTCGGCCTTCGGGGCTTTTTCCTCAACCTTGGCCTCTTGCTTTGTCTCTTCCTTAACTTTAGTCGAGTACTTGTCGCCCTTCCACGAGAACTCCTTGAGTCCTTGCTCGCGAGCCTTGCGGAAAGCCTCTTTGAAGCTGACGTTGCTACCACCGGCACTACCGGACTCTTCGTAGCTGGTCAGGCCGCCTTCGGCCTTCTTCTTAGCACCGGCTTCCGACAGCGCAATCGCCATCGCTTGCTTCGGGTTCTTCACCACAGGACCTTTCTTGGAGCCTGAGTGCAGTTTGCCTTCCTTGTACTCGCGCATGACCTTGGCGATCTTCTTGCCCTTGGCTTTGCCGCCCTTGGCGTATGGCTTCAAAGGACTCGTGCTTACCTGCTGCATTTGGCCTTCAACACTGGGCATCATGACTGCTCCAGCGCCAGAACCACGCGACGGATCGTACTGACCGGTTTCATTAGCAATGTACTCAACGCGTTTAGCGGCAGGAGAAATCATCGCGGGTTTACCACGACCGGGAACCAAGTTTTCGCTTGGAAGTTTTACACCGCTACCTCGCGGCTTAACACCCATCTTCTGACGAAGCGCAGCCGTCTTAGCAAGTTCAGCCTTACCCCTTTCGCTAGCAGCCTTTCCGCGAGCAAGAGCGGCTTTGACGGTAGAAAGGCCACCGTCAGCGTAGCCCTCATACTTGCCCTTAAACGGCTTTGACGGAGCTAAGTCCATACCGCGACCCGGCGGCTTCTTAGCAGGCAAACGATCCATGTCGTAACCCGGAACACGACCGCCCTCGGCGTAGCCCTGTCCCTTGCCGACCTTTGGCATCGATGCCATACGCGGAGCACCAGTGGCCTTTCCAACATTGCTTGGCATCTTGTTGGAACCGTGGAACCCGCCAGCCGACGGGAACTCAAAATCTCTAAGATACTTAACGCCCATGTTCTTGCTCCCGTCGCTTTTCGCGACCTGCATCTTTCAGTTTGCGCTTCTTCGGATTAAACCGTCGTCCGCGCTCCACATCTTCATCCCGACCCCAGCTCTCAAAATACCGCGCAGGCATTTGGTGCTGGCGCTTATAGTCACCCATCTAGCAGTCCCATTTCCTCAAAGATAACGCTTTTCGCGTCGGTCTGCCTTTGTCATCTTTCATCGGACCCGGCATGCCAGACATCCTGGCGCAGAACGATTTACGTCGCGCCGCAGCCTTCGGGGACTTCTTAGCCTGCCCCGCAGAAACCGGCGGCTTCAGGTTCATCCCCTGCGCCTTTGCCGATCGCCGACCGGCTTCGTTCAAACCGCCCTCAGGATTTTTTCCGGCTTTGCGCTGCCAAGCGGGACTCTTAGCCGCTCCGCCCTTGGAGTACATCTGCCAGTCTGACCAGTCGCCCTTGCACTTCATCAGCCGATTCTCGTCATGTTGAAGATGACCGAGGGAACTTCTGGAATCACACCGGAAGCAGCAGAGTAATCCAATCGGATGGTGGTGTTGTCCGTAGACCAGACCAACTGCACGTAGTCACTGACACTTAACGATTCAAAAATCGTAACCTGAGCCAGTGTTTTTCCGCCGTCTGTTGACTTTGGAACCGAAATTACAGAAGCGGAGTTGTCAATGTTGTTCCCGTTTCTGCGATACCAAAACGTAGCAAGGTGGTTAGCCGTGTCAGAGTTAGAAAACTGAATGCTAGCGTTAATGGAATAAATCCCAGCCGCAGCCACCGTGACGTTCGTGCTCGACGCAATCGTGATGCCCGTATTAAACGGCGCAGCGTTGTTCAACTGCACGACATAGGCCACGTTAGCCGATGTGGCCGTCTGGTCTACGTGAGACTCAAACTGTCCAGTCGCACGATTCGTGATCGTGTTGTAAGGAATAGCGCCATTCGTGACGTTAAGCGAGCTAAAGCTGCCTACGCCATTGCTAATCGTGACGGAGCCTAGCGAACTGCTGCTAATCGAGACGGAACTAAAAGCACCGCCCGTGATGTTGAGCGAGTTGCCCACATACGTCTTGATCTGCTGCGCCGAAGCCTTGACAGAAGTAGAGGACTGAACCGCTTCAAACAGTTCAGTGCCCCCAAGAGCTGTGGCCGCTGAAAGATCTGTGATCTTCTTATTAGCCATGGCTTACTTCGTCGATTGTTGGACGCAGGTAAAGCGAACCGATCCGTTGCCAGAGTTAATCTTCAAACGAACCGCACGCATCAACGTCGTCGTGAACTGAGTCTCGTCACCCGTAGCGGCCGTCAAGCTCGCATTCGGATGCGGAACCGCCAACTGCTGGATGCTGGTATCAAACGGGTCTTCATTCGTGTACTCAACCGAATAGTTGACCGTACCGCTGACCTTGTTCGAGATGTTCGTGACTTGGTTCGGCGTGTAGATGTCGAGCGGAATCCAAGCCGTGTAGCCCGGAACACCGTTGCCAAGACTAATCGTCGCGCTGGTCGGAGCCGAAGCTGCAACGCTTGTCACCGTCGCAAACGAGAGCGATCCGGTCACCGTGCCCGAAGCCGTTACGGCCAGAGTCTCGGTCTGCGAAGCGCCGTTAGGAGCCGTGCCGGTTACCACGAAGTTCACCGTGGCCGTTTTCTCGCTGAACACAGTCAGCACCGCAGGCACCGTCAATGTGGCAACGCCACCCGATACCAACGCACCGTTTAGCGTAATGACGCCAGACGCATTCAGAAGCTGCGCTGCCGCAACGCTGGTGCCGCTTGCCGCCGGTTGTGATCTTGTAAAACTAATAGGACGCATGGTTGCTTTCCCTCACAATCACATAGAAAAGAGGGGCCGAAGCCCCCCTCTCGTTATTACGGCGTCAGGCTGTCGTACAGGGCGATGTAGCGCGTGGTGCTTCCGATGAGAACCGGAATGCGACCGAGCTGGCCAGCGACCGTGCCCGAAACAGAGCCGTTCGTGAGCAGCGTGCTGCCGATGGTCAAGCTGGTGACAGTCAGATTGCTGATAACAGCGGAAGAACTAAGAATTGTGCCGGAAAATCCGTTATCGGAAACAACCGGTCCTGAAAAGCGTGTCTGAGCCATTATAAAACTCCCTTTAAGTGTCCGTACTTGAGCGCAAATTTTCTGACACTACTCGTATCAGTACCCAAGGCACGCCCGCGCTCAGCATAAGACATGTCTGGATTGTCTACTATGAACTTGATTTTGGCAACAAATTGTGGATCTGAAAAAAGCCTTTCTTGATGAGCCTTCTTTAAGGTTGCGCTGTACTCTTCAGACTGATAGTTAAACTTGGCGGCTCTTCGTCCAATCCGAATGCGCTCCCTGACTTCTTCAGAGTGCTGTTTGTTTCGCATCGGGGCTTTGGCAAAGTCGGCAATGTTAAAAAAAACAGGCTCTTCAAACCAAGCTTCACCAGAAAGAAATGCGTTTTCAATGACATCAAGGTCATCCGTGTCTTCGCATCTTGCCTCAATCTCCCAAGCAAAGCTGTCTGCACCATACTTGTTGTAGGAGTGTTGAAGCCTTGGATTTGGATGCTTGTTCCACCGAAGCAAACGGAAATGTTCGCGAATGCGCTTTTTAACGCGCTGCGACTGACCCACGTAACAAGTGCCCGTAGCCTTGTTAACTAATTTGTAGATCCCGGCAAACTCGTCTGCGTATGGCACAAACAACCTCCTTGGAAGAAGTGTATGCCAGAGTCAAGCAAAAAGAAAGGGGGCCGAAGCCCCCTCTCTCTAGTCACTTGGACTGATCCCCGTCAAACGCCAGCTGTTCCGAACACCGTGCGCGGGTCGGTCCAACCCACCGCGTAACGCTCGGTGCTCTTGAAGCGCGTGGAGTCAGTTTCGAAGTCACCTTCCATGCTCTTCTCAAGGCCACGACGCATCATCAGCTTCAAGCCTTCCGGCGCGTCCGTCTTCACCCACCAAGCAGTGGTCGAGGTCAAACGCGAGAGGTTGGCTTGGCCGCCAGCGAGGAGGCCCATCGACTTCACCGGGTTGATGTCGTTGTCAGCCGTGCCAGTACGGAGAACGCTCTTCAAGAGCACTTCCGCTTGGAACACGTTCGACGGCGACACAACGAGCTTCTCCGGGTTCAAACGGATGCGCTTGCCGTTGTTGTCAACAGCGTTGCGGATCTGAATGAGGATCTGCTCAAGTGAGGTCTGCGACAGGTTAGCCGGAGTCGTCAACTGGTTGCTGAACGTGCCAGCCGCAATCGGGTGGTTGTTCGCAACGAGCGTCACGCCGTCGCCGCCGATGTAGCCGGGGGTGAAAGCACGGTTCAACACGTTGGCGCAGAGGGTTTCCTTCGTTTCGATCAGCGACTGCGCCAAGTGCTTGGCATAGGTCTGGCCGATACGGATGTGGTCACCATCTTCCACGAGCACCTTCGTGAGCGCGAATGCAAGGCCATAAACCTTGTAGACGTAACGCTGCAAGAAGAGCACGCCACCAGCCTGATACGTGACAGCGGTGCCGTCCGGAAGCTCCGGGGCCGCGCCGAACCCGTACAGAACCGGCTCTTCGTGGTAGTTGCGGGGAATGCCCTGCTGCTGGACGAAGACTTGCTTCCACTCGTCAGCACGCTGGTCATAAACGCCATCGAAAGCCTCGTTAAGAATAGGCTCAACAATGGAACGAAAGTCAGTACTACGCATTGGGACTGCCATGTTCTAGTCCTCCTTTAGAATGCTACACGGTCAGCGACGAACTGGTGCTCGCTGATCTGGACCTGAACGATGGTGTAAGCGTCACCCCACGCATTGTTGACCTCGGGAGCGAGGTTCACAACACGGCAGAGAGCGCTGCCCGTAGTCGTCTTGGAAGCAACGTCCAACATAGCCTGCGAGAGGCCCGTGGTGGTGCTGCCAGCCGTAACGCTGTCAAAGTCCATCTGGGAACCGATGTCACCCACAACGAGCGACGAGTCCGCTTGGATCTCGTACACGATGGAGGGATCGGTCGTGACATAAGCAACGATTTCGGTCGCCGAAGTACCGGCGGTCCACTTGTTGCTCACGCGGCGACGGCCATCAGTGTCGGTGAATTCGACACCCATGAACGTACCCACGAACGGAGTACTAATACCAGCAGCCTGAATGTTGCCCGTGGCACTAATCACAACTGGCTGGAACTGGAGAATGTTGGCGTTGTAGCCCGACTCAATAGTCATAGCGACGGGACGGATGATGCCCGAAGGACTAAAAGCCGGACGCAGGCCAAAAGCTGCACTGGTCGAAGGCATTTGGTTATCCTCTAAATAAAGTTGCTAGGTCACCACTCTTGCGGAGCGCGAACCTTAGCGGATTCCCGCATGGCCGACATGCCGTCACCTTCGTCCATTCTTGAACCCATACGCTGAGCTTGTTCCTTGAACGTCTCATTCGTATCGGCCAGTCGCGCTTCTTCGTCATTGGGTGCATCGAAGTGCACCGCTTGCATGTACTTTTTGTACAGCGACATGGGAAGCTTAAACGCGAGCATCTCGTTGACGCCAACAAACCCCTGCCATTCGCCAGTCTTGATGGAGACGTATTCCCAGCCGGGAACCTCCTCCGGTTTAATCGGCTCATATCCAAGCCGAATCCTAGCCTGAATCGAATCTCTAGGGTTCGTGGTGGTCAACCAGCAAGTGTGGTAACCCGGAATCTTCGCCAGATCAGGCAACGCGGCCTGAATAAACTGCTGTCGAAACATCTCAACTCGGTCGTCGTCTGACAACTCGCGGCTCTCAGTGGCTGCGCGATCATACGCGCTGCGACTCTCACGACCTTCGCCAAGAACTTTCTTCAGTCTTTCATCGCTCATATAACTCGCTCCCTTGTTTAGCGAGAAGAATTGTTACGATCGTAGTCAGCATAACGCTTTATGTAGCGTTGACGCAACTCTGGGTTGTCCCAGACGCCCGCATCAATGAGGGCTTGCTTGCGATCAGGGCTGATATACACCTCTTTTCGGGTAGACGGCGGCGCAAATTCGCGCTTACCACCGACCGGCGGACCGCCACGTTTTGGTGCGGCTTTTGCTTTCGGTGTGGGTTCTGACATATCGGTATCCTCTCCATAACGGTGGGGTAACCGACGGGCCACCCGGTTGTCCAGCTCGACCCAGTAATCTTCCGTTGCCGGATTAAAGCCTTCGGCAGCCAAACGCTGATCGATGATCTTTACGATCGCCGAATCTTCGTCCTTGCCAGAAGGATCGTACCAGTCGTTGGACTTCACCCACTCTTGGGCATAAGCGGCTACGCGGGGGTCCTTGCCAGGCTTGGCTTGCGGAGCCGGCTTCTCAGCCTGTTCCTTTGCAGCCTTGAGCTGACGAGCACGTTCCAAAGCTTGGTCGCGGATTTGAAGTGCCTTGGTGACATCTTCGCCCTGACCCTGCTCAATAGCCTTCGCCATGATCCGCTCAGCCAACTGAGCTTCGTTCAAAGCCTCGTTCAGCTTCTGGTCAACGGCAGAGATATTGAACTCGTTGGTTCGCTGCTCAACAGCATTTAGCCGGCGCTTAAACTCCTCGTTCTCGGCACGCAGGAAAGCGAGTTCACGCTCCTTGTGCTCGATTGCAGCCCGACGCCGGAACTTGCGGTTCTGACGCTGAGCGCGCTTCTCTTCTGGAGTTAGTTGCTTTTTCCCTTGCGCGGAGTCTTCTTCTTCCGAATCTTCTTCGGAGAGGCGACGGTCATCGTCTCCGTCATCTCCGTCGTCGGATTCGGCTGCATCTTGTTCAGAAGCCTCTGCTTCCACTGAAGTATCTTCTCCCTCAGCATCGCTGGGAGGTGTTTCCACTGCAACATATTCTTCAGGCTCCTGAACGTCATCGTTCTCAATGAGTTGATTGTTTGCCATAAGTCACCTCAGATAAACGCTTTGATGGCAAGCGGGTCACCCACTACACCACCCACGATGTCGAGATCATTGAAGATGACGAACAAAGCTTCGTCCTCATTTTCCCCGTAAGGAACCTTCCAACGATCGCCGCCGTACTTTGGTACACGGACGAATTCGCCCTCTTTGCACCAGTTACCTTCCGGCCATGCTTCCATCGTGTTGCGATTCTTGAAGGCCAACGGACCTACTTTCACAACTTTAGCAATCTGGGTATTCCAGATCTCAGTCTCTCGCGTCTCGCTATGCAGAATGATTCCGCCCGAAGAAGTCTTCTTCGCGCTACGAATCTGCACCAGCACTCGCGAGCCAAATGGAATCAAACCCGGCTCTACACTCGGAAAAGCCTCATTCAAAGCTGACATTTAAAACTCCTCTCCGCCCTCTTCATCATCCTTGAGAAGACGATCTATGTAATTAATCGCGGCCTGCAACCCGGCATACGTGCCCACTGCCTTGCCATATTCAAACGTTGCATCCTTCCCTTCTAGCTGCCGCTTCATCGCGTCGTGTGCGACACGAGCCTTGGCAAGCTCCAATTCGTCAATGATGCGTTCAATCATGCATTTTGTTTCCCTTTACTGATCATAGCGGGCGTTGCTTTCGGGTCGCCCTTAACACCCTTCGACTGATCAACCATGCCCTTCTTGGAACCACCGTTGACCATCTTCTGGCCGGATACGTTCATACCCATAGCCATCATCTTGTGTTGATTCATGTAATCGTTTGCCATAAACCCTCCGAAAAATGGATTGCCCTAGGAGCTGCCCTAGGGATTTATCCCCGTCCCTGTTGAAACACCCACCTTCTCGCCCGAGATGACTTCCGCTGCCGCGATCTCCTTGGCAGTCTGGTTGTCCTCGCGGTTCGTAATGAGCTTGACCTCCAGCTCTGCGCGCTGGCGCTGGTCGAGCCGGTCTTGCTTGAGCACTTCGCGCTGAGCAGCTTGCTGCATCTTCTGCGCTTGCTCTGCTTGATTGATCTGAAGCTTCTGAGCAGAAAGCTGAAGCTCGGACTGCTTCGTCTGCGCGTTGATCTGATCGGCCTGAGCCTTGCGCTGAACTTCTGCCATGGCCGCAGCCGCTGCCGGATCTTGCGGACCCATGCTTTGCTGCATCTGCTGCATCGTCGCCATCGCTTGCTGCACGATCTGCGGAATAGCACCGAACGCCTGACCGGCATTCGGGACAACACGCTGACTCGTAGCCGCTAGGAGTTGATCAAAGCTCTGCTTCACTTGCGGATCTTTGACTTGCTGGAACTCAGAAATGTCGCGACCCGCTGCCTTAGACGCCACCTCAAATACGTGAGTGGCATACCACAGCGCGATATGCTCCTTGAGATGGTTAAGAATGATAGGAATGTATGTCCCCGACATGAGGACACTGCTACCCAGTACGGGGCTAGTGAGATAATCCAAGTGGACTTGGATGTGCGCAAGGTGATCCTGTTCCGGGAACGCTGATACCGGACGCCCAAGAGACGCAGCAACGTTTTCATTGATTGCATTCATCTCCTTTGGTTTCGGAGCCGGAAGCAGTAGGTCTTTGGCGTTCGGAATGCGAAGCTGGTTCAGCAGACGCTCTTCAACCTTGCGCAGGTCGTATATCTGCGGCAGTGCCATCGCACGCTGCGAGACGGCCTGGACCTGAGCAAAACGCTGGGCTTCCGAGAAGATGTTGGGGTCAGAGACGGGCACGATGTCCATCGGACCTTCGAAGTCCGAACGCTTGACGATCAGTTCGCCAATCTCGTTCTTGACCTCGTCGTTCTCAAGATACATCGCGTTGATGCGATGCAGCACTCGCAGGGTTCTACCCATGGAATCGTGCAAGCGAGCATGGATTGCACTGAAGACAGTTAGACCTTGCTCGATCCGCGCAAGCTGGGTGCCGACCGGCATGTTCGCCGAGTTTTCAGAGATGTCTTCAAGAGTCGTGCGGACCACGCCCTTGCCGGCCTCAATCAAGAAACCGAGCAGACGGAAGAGAGTTTCGGACGGCTGATTGAACGGCAGCGGCATCGCAATCTTACGGATGTCATCGCTGAACGCGCCACCCTCGATTTCCTTGACCTCGGTCGGATCAATGCGCTCGGACTGACCGCCTTCGCGACCGCCCTTCAATTTCAGCATCCCCGGAAAGTTGGCAATATGCGCAGAATCTAGGAGTGCTCGAAGAGCACCAGTTGCCGCTGCGGACAGACCACCAATCATCTGCGGGATGCCGATTGGATACGCACCACGCCACGGAACAAACGGGAACTCGATGATCCACTGCATCTCTTGCTGTGTATCGTCGCTCTCTTCCCAGTTTCTATAGATCGACAGAACTTTGCCGGTGACCTTGTCAACCGACAGGATGTACGGAGCGAGGCCGTAGTCTTCTTCCAGATCGGCGATTGCGTAGATCTCAAAGATCGTTCGCAGGCCGTCAGTGTCGTAAGCGTCAGAGTCACGACCTTCGATCTTGTTGTTGGCCTTCTCGGACTTCGAGATGTCCGGGTCCATCGTGGTCGGAGCAAGGTCAACGTCGCGGTACATGCCAGAGCGAACCCGTTGCCGGTACTCGATCTCGGTTACGTACTGAACGTGTGTCTTGCGCTCGGCTGAGTAGAAATTCGTCGCCGCGTAGGGCAGGTAAATGTCATCGATGCCGATGAAGAGCGGAACAGGACGACGCTTGTTCGGGTCCCACGAAAGCTTCAAGTACTGAGCGCCACCCAGCGGGACCTGAGTCAGGAGCTGCTCTAGCTCAGCTCGGAACTCCGGCATCTGCTGCGTGAGCTGCCAGTTCAGATACTTGGACTTGCGCTCTGCTTTCGCTACTCGATCAGCAGTCGGGTCGCCAACGATGTGGTCCTTCGCGGGACCGTCAGCGGGGAAAAGCTCCTTAATAGCGCGGGCAGAGAAGTCCACACATACTTCAGTGAGCATGGGGTGCACAACGCGACTTGCGCCCTGAAACTGAGCGCCGCCCGGTGCATCATCGCCAAGTCCGGTTCGCCGGATACCCTCTTCATACTGCTCATCGCGCTTCTTGCGAGCTTCCTTGTCCTTAGCAATCAGGCCCAAAAAGTCCTGAGCCACGGCGTCCATGTCGGACTCCGGCAAAACTTCGGCCAGATTCGAGTAGAACTCGCGCTCGGAATCAGGAAGGTCTTCTTCGGGTCCGAATCTGACGATCGCCCCGCCGTCCTCGGTGTCCTCAACGTCCGAAATCTCTTCGGGAAGTTCGAACATCTCGCCGAGGTCTTCTTGGGCCTCTTCAAGCTGCTCGTTCTCATTCTCGTCAAGATCGAATTCTTCAGACGCCATACGGATTTCCTCTTGGGCGCTCGTTCACAATCAGCCTCGGCTGCAACGGCTTAGGCTTACTCACACTTATCATATCCTTATCAGCCAGGAAACGTAAACCTTGGGTGCAAGCGTCCATCAAGTCGTCATGCTTAATGGTGCCTTCGCCAGAGAACGAGCAGAGCTGATACAGGAGCGGCTCAGCCCACGATCGGATCTGGCCCTTGCGCTTTTCGGATTCGACGAACCAGATCATTCCGGAGGCGAAAAGGTGACTGACCATATGCAGGCGCGTCAGCTTGCTTGCTTTTCCGGGGTTGTAAGCGTGGGCCAGAATGCCTTCGCGGGTCAGCATCTGGCGCAGACTGATTCCGGAGCCTTTGTCTTCGATAACTAGGGTATCGGGCTTGCGACCGGAGCCAAGAGATCTGGATGGTCCAACTCGCGGCTTGATCATCGGCTTCTGTTCGTCGTCGCCATAATGAACTTCAAGTTCTTTCTGGACGCGCTTGATTAGATCCGGCATGCCAAGGTGATCTTCCCAGCAATCAAGCAAGATTATGTTTGGCTTTTCGTCTTGATAGAAGAGTCCGAGCACGATGCAGGCAGACGGATCGGCATCGGATGTCTTCTTGTCGCGGGTTTGTTCGGTGAAGGCGGTATCAAGGCTCATCACGATGTGCTCAAGAGCAGGCAGCGGCTTATTTGCCGGCCAAAGCTTGACCCAGTTCCTCTTGATAATCCCCTGCTCTTCGGGATTCAGAACTTCAGCATGGATCTCTTGTCGTCCGAGCGTGGTTCCCTCGAACTTCAGAAGCTGCTGCTGGAAAGTCGGAGCAAGGTTCGCGATGTTTTCGTAGGTGCTGGCTCGGGTAACGTGTACATCGGAGCCGTCGCGTTCGACCAAGCTCCTGATTAGAGCCTTCGGCTTAGGCGTTGTCGTCGCCACGATGCGAGGATGCTTGCCGAGGCGCAGCGCAAACATGATCATGTCCCACGCTTCTTGATCGTACTGCCACGCGGCAAGTTCGTCCGTCCAGCAACCGTGCCACTGGCCACCACGGAGCCGGTCTGGAGTCTCGGCGCTGATGCCCTTAATCAGGCTCCCGTTGATCAAAATAATTTCGGAGAGCGATCGGTTGTACTCCTTCACGATCTTCTCAGGAATGACACTGATCAAACCGGACTCACCCTCGAAGCAGGTATCACGAATGTCAGCCGAAGTCGGCGCGCAAACAAGCCATCGCGTCTCAGGTCTTTGATATGCCTGCCACCAGATCCACTCCGCTGCCGCTCTTGTTTTGCCGGCACCGCGACCCGCAAGCAAAAGCCATACGGTCCACTTGCCCTGCGGAGCACACTGGTGCTTGTGCCTCGACTTGAGCCAAGACACTCGCTTATCCAGCGTGAGCAACTCCGTCGTGCTGAGCTTGTTTAACTCGGCAACGATTTTGGGGTCAGGAGTTGGAGCCGTTGCCGGCTGATCAGTCATCGCTTCTTAGCAGTCTTCGCCGACTCTTTGAACGCCTTGGCAGTAGGAGCACCCTTGGCTCCGGGTGTGCGCATTTTCTCTGGGGACCCTGCCTTAATGCGCTCGCGCTTAGCATGGATGTTGCTGTAGAGACCTTGCTTAGCCATAAGTACCTCTGAACTTCTGAACAAATTGCCAGACTGCATATAACACAGAGTATGCAGGATTAGCCTGCCGGGAGGCCGCGTGCAGCCGGTTGTTTGCTGCTTCACCACTGGCGCGGACGTTGCCTTAGATGCTGGGTCCCCAGAGTCTAGGGGTCCCTAGGGTCCCTTCAGCTACCTGCCAGACACTGCGGGCGCACCCCGCCAGATACCCGGATGGGACCCTAGCACAAATAAACGCAAGCGGGTAGGGGACCCTAGGGGACCCGGTGGTTGGCGAGATTGTATTGTGTGTATGGGACCCGTGACCCCGCCCGTCGATTCGCGTGCCCCCGTGTGTGCGCGATTAGACCGCGCGCGCGTGCGCGTTTATAGGGATCCTAGGGGTTTTTGCGCGATTAGACCGCGCGCGTGCGATCTGTGTGCGTGCGTGCCCAGGTGCGCGAGCGTGTGCGTGTGTGCGCGTATGCGTGCGCTTCATCTCTGCGCGAATAGCGCGTCTGTCCGCGTGGTGGTCGCATGCATCGATGGTGTTGACATGCAAGCCGGTTGCGTAGACCATTCGCTCACCGGCCACGAGCCGGAACCAAAACAAAACACGGAGCAACTAGCACATGAAAACTACACTTTTGAACATCGACCAAAACGCGAAAACGATTAAAGGCACGGTGCGCGGATTCGTTACCGCGATTCTGTACCTGTCGCCGTCAGACTCGAGTGGCACGGAATTGTGCCCGCTCGCCGAAGTAGCAAAATGCAAACTACCGTGTCTGAATCAGGCCGGCCGTGGTGGCATGGCGGCCGGTAACGCGACGTTCGAAACCGATTCCGGCGTGATACTTGCGGACAATGCAATACAGCATGCGCGACTTCGCCGCACTCGATTGTTTTTAGATGATCGCGCGGCCTTTATGGTGCAATTTGTTCGCGAGATCGAAAAGGCAAAAATCAAGGCCGAACAAAAAGGCAAAACACTAGTAGTCCGGCCGAATGGCACGAGCGATATCCGTTGGGAGTCTATTCCGTGCTCGCGTAACGGCGCGGACTACCCGAACATTTTCGCCGCATTCCCGGACGTTCAATTCTACGATTACACCAAAATCCCAAATCGGCGAGTCGCGCACATTCCGAATTATGCCCTCACGTTTTCATATTCGCATGTTCCCGAGTTTGCGCCGATTGTCATCAAGGCCATGAAACACTACGGCGCGAGTGTCAATTTCGCGGCCGTGTTTCGCGGTAACGTGCCGGAGTCGTTCCTAGGTCGATCAGTCATCAACGGCGACGAAACCGACTTGCGATTCCTAGACGCGCCCGGCGTCGTGGTAGGCCTCAAGGCAAAAGGCAAGGCACGACGCGATACCTCGGGTTTCGTGGTTCGCGAACAGTTGGAGGCCGCATGAGCACACTACCGAAAAGCTTGCACACGGTTACGGCCGTGACTCGTGTCGCCGATTTTCTCGCATGGGAGCGACGCGACTACAAGTCGGCCGTCGAGCTTGTCTGTCACTCGCTCGCTGTGCTCGGATATGACTCGGCACAGTTTGCCTACGATGACCCCACGATCGAGCGGATATACAGCGAGTGCCGCAAAATCGTCGAGTATGTTGCGCGAGCGAAAGAGGCCGCCTGATTCTTTTTCGTGCTAGACCTTTGGGAGGCTTCGGCCTCCCGTTTTTTTTGCGCGACTAGTCTATCGGCTCCGCCTCACCATCGAGCGTGATTCCGTGCGCGAGTGTTCCCGCGAGCCGGCTCACTACCTCTGCTCGATGGGTTATCTCGATTGGGTTTCCATCCTTGCCGGTTAGTTCGACGGCGTTGCGCTCCGTGAACTTGCCGTGGCCTCTGGTTTTCAGCAGGAAAATGGCGGCCGTATCGGAGCCGGCTTTAGCGCGTTGCGCGAGGCTTTCGGCGATCTCCGACACCATGTTGCTTTGGCCGTTTTTGAACTCGTGATCGTAGTATTTGCGAACCGTAGACTCGGACAATCGGAGTGCGCTACAGACTTTGTCCATCGTGAAACCCGCGAATGACATCGTCGCGACACTCTGCGCGAGCACCGGATCGGGATGTCTGCGCGTATCGTTTATTGGAGATACAGCTCTAGTGTTCTGCTGCACTATAGCACCCTGCTCTGGCCGCATTAGATCGTTTTTGAGCGGCTCGACTGCCACCCCGCTACCCCTCATGCCACCCTGCTCTGTCGTCGCCTGTAATCCGTCCTGCTTCGCCATTACGCGCTCCATCTTTCAGCCCGTAGCCTTTGCCAAATACTATGCCACGATCCGTGCTCGATCAACGGCCAATCGGCTCGAATCCTATTCTTGCATAGGCTTATGCACTAATTCCGAACCGGCCTGATCGTAAGTGTCTGATCCTAAAGGTAATCTATATTATTATATATAATATATATATATATATATATATATACTACTATGAGTGTCTCTGTCTGTCTGTGTCTGTATCTGTAAGCAAAATATAAATTAAATGGATTAATTCCTAACCGATTGATTTCACTCGAGTTTTAGCGCAAGCGACCGGAATTAATACATATGCACTAATTCCCTGACCCCTCCCCGACAGCCCTAAACCTGTGGCTTCGGCGCAACACAACCTGGATCTGTTGCATCCAAGCAACAACCGCACGATCGATCGCACGATCAACAGCACGATCACCCGCCTCTAGTTATCCACAAGTTATCCACACGAACATTACAAAATCTTAATCTTCGAATGCTTGACATGCTCAAGCGGCTTGTTCAATCTGTACCGGTCGAACCTAAAACGGAGCACTAGCACTATGAACTTCGAACTCAACACCACCCCTCGCCGCCGCGACCCGTCCCCATGGGGCACGATCGATCAGGTCGAGCGATTGGCTGACGGCGTCTATCGTGTACACACAGCCGGCCACGGCGGCATCTGGCTGTCGCCCGAGCGTCGCGATCTGCTCGCCTCCGAGTCACCATGGGTCGCCAATCTGTTTCGCAACGTGCCGGCGTACTGCGACAAGCCCACATGGTGGGAAGAGGACTGCGAGGCACTCATTCCGATCTTCATCTGGCTCGATGAGATGCCGGCGCAATATCGCAGCACTCCGGCCTCGAAGGTCGCCTCGATGATCACGAGCATCTACGGCATCGAGGTGGCGGCATGAGCACCAAACTCTACAGCTACTCTGTGCCGGTCACGATCACCGCGATCAAGCGAGTCTATGTTCTCGCCGAGACCGAGGCCGAGGCCATCGAGAAGCTCGAAGACACCGACTGGTACGACTCGTCCACCGATTTCGAGGAGGAAGAGTACGAGTTCGACGAGGCCACGCTCGATGAAACCCAGAACTGGGAGGAAGCGGAATGACCCTCGCCCAACTTGCGCTCGCGATCGCGGCAACGGCATTGATTGCAACTGGCCTGATGATCCTGATCCCGCACGGCAACTGGCTGTGGCTGCTCTTTCTCTCGACCGGCTCGGCAGCGATCGGAGCTCTGTCCGCGACTATTGGAGACGAAGCATGAGCACACCAGCATTCGCCTACCACGGCAAGCAACCTCGCTATGGCCGCAACGCTGTGACGATTGAGCTGCTGACCGATTTTGACAAGGCCAACCCACAGCACCTGCGAAGTCTTCTGGATTTTGCCATGGCTGCTGCTCGCGAAGACGATTGCTTTGGCAATCACATAAACGTCTACACGAAGCGCGAACTCGACGGCAGCGTGGTGGGACGCTTTGCCGAAGTGCTCTTTTACACAGACTGAACCAACGAACCAACGAACCAACGGAGCTACCCATGAACCGCTACACCATACAACTCGCTCGCATCGAGCACCGCATCTACGAGATCGAGGTCGAGGCAGCGAACCGCACCGAGGCTGAAGAACTGGCCGAGGAAATCTGGTCAGATGATGACGAGGCGTTTACTGATCTCGGCTGCGTCCATGCCGAGGAGTCTATTCACGAGATCAAGGAGATCGCAGCATGAACACCAACACCCCCCGCATCGAACTCAAGAACATCAAGCATCTGGCCGGCCTGTCTGAAGAGACGCTGTGCTTTCAAGCTTCGCTGTACATCGATGGCCGCAAGTGCGGTCTCGTCAGCAACCGAGGCCACGGCGCATGCCATGACTACACCGATCACGATGCGCTCGAACGACTGTCGCAGTACGCAGCGACCCTGCCGGCAACGTCTGTGACCTACGGCGACGAGACGCTGTGGTTCAAGCAAACGGCTGACGGCCTGATCGACGAGGCGTTGAACAATGCTTTACACGCGCAGGATCTTCGCAAGCTCATGCGGAATCGAGTCGTCTTCCTGCAAGACGGCAAGATCTACCAGACAACGGTGATTCGCTCTGGCCTTGGCCGGTACATCGAGAAGTACAAGTCCGAGGGCAAGCCGGTGCTGAACCTGATGCCCTTCCCCGAGGCACTCGACATCTACAGGAAGAACGCAGCATGAAAACCTACGCAGTCACCATCAAGGCTACGGTCTACAAGACGATCCAAGTCGAGGCCGAAAACGAAGACGACGCCTACGTCGAGGCACACGAACAGTTTTCGGTGTTGCCGGATGGAGAGGAACGCTACGAGCAGGAAGCCACAGACATCGAGGAGGTGGCAGCATGAACCTGACCAACGACCAAGACGCGCTCGTGCTCGCGCTCAAGTTGGCCATCACGGCTCCAAACGATGCCGCCACCGAGGCCGCGATCGGAGTGGCTACACAACTGGCCGCTCGAATGAGCGAACTCGATGTCGAGCGGTGCAAGCGACGCGCTCTGCGCGAGATGGCAGAGGTCGCAGCATGAGCACCAACAAGGAGCTCTACTGGTACGCGCGTGGCTACCATGATGGCCGACTCTACGGCAGCGAAGAAAGCGCGGTTGATCTGTACGATGACGAGTGCAAGCACTACTACAAGCGCGGCTACGAATGCGGCGTGGCTGACTACTGCGCGATCGCTCACGAAGACGAGGAGGCAGCATGAGCCGCACCATGACGAGCCGCCCGATCTGCACCCCCTGCGCCGGCTCTGGCATCGAAGCTCTGGCCTTCTGGGTCGATGACGAAGAGGCCGAAGAGTGTGGTTCCTGCGGAGGCACGGGCTACGATCCGCGAATCTTGAACCCCCATCAACCAACCTGGAGCCTCCAGGAGGACTACGCATGAACACCCTACGCTTCAACCGCCGGCAGATATCCGGCCTGTTCTGGGATGTGATGGATGAGCACAGCCCACCGTCATTTGATCTGCCGCATGCCGATCACTTCGACCGGCTCCGCACATCCGCCGACTACAACACCGGCTCGCTCAACGAGTGGGACATGGTCGATCTGATCACGATCTGTTCCTACTTCAAGCCCAGAATCTTGGCCGAGGTCGGCACGTTCATTGGCCGCTCGACTTACGCATTGGCTGTCGGCTCTGGCTCCGACGCGCTGATCTATACCTGTGACGCGAGCAACGATATCCCGCTGCCTGAACTGCCTTCCCGCTCGGCTACGGTTCTTCGCAACCCGCGATCGTCATCGGTGGAGATGTTTAATCGGATGCTCGCAGACGGCTACGCGAATCGGGTCGATCTGTTCTTCATCGATGGCCGGCTGACCGAGGCCGATCTGATCCTGATCAATCAGCTCTCGCACGAGCGAACCGTCTTGGTTCTGGACGACTTCGAGGGCATCGAGAAGGGTGTCGATAACGCCATGCTTCTCGGGAACCAGAGTCACCTTCTGATCTACCCGAGAACCGAGGGCAAGACTGCCCTGTTGATTCCAGTTGCTCTGCTGCAACTGACGGCGCAGTAGCCGCTGCGCTCAACCAACAGCTAGCTAGCTTAAGAACTTCAACCGATACAGGGCTGACAGGTAATGACCGACGATCTCATCGATGATGTTCTGGATGGCCGTCTGTTCGCGATCGCAGAACTCGTACCGCCCGACCTGAATCTTTTCGAGCTGCTCTTCGAGGAACTCGATCAGATCGGTCTTGTCGTTGCGCTGAAGAACAACGGCTCCGAGCCGGCCATGGACGGCCTGATGGGCTTCGGCAAACTGATCGGCCAGACCCGGCAGTCCCTCGTAGAACTTCTGGGTCGCCTTGTGCACGGCATACGAGGTCGTGTTGAGATGAACGCTGTGCGCGACATCCCGTGCCAAGAACAAGTAACCCATGAATTCTGCGGCTGTCATGTGCCCAAGATACCCGAGCGGCTACGCCTGATCAAGTCCGGCTCCCGTCCCTCCCCTCCCCTGCCTGACCGCCTGACGGCCACGCCCTCGCCTTCCGGCTGCGCCAGAACTTGTTCCCTTGCTTGCCCAACTTGCTTGGGCTAGACTGAAACTGTCCAATCACTTCGACCTGCAAACTATTAGGAGATTGCAATGAAGTACGAGACCAAAGCTGACTTCCGACTGACCAATGGTTCTTGCTTGCGTGGTGTGATCAATGCCACCTATCAGGAGATTGTCGATGCCTTCGGGCTGCCCCTCCCCGGCGACGGTGAGAAGGTCAAGGCCGAATGGATTGTGTGCTTCGAGATGGATGACGAGACGGTGATTGCCACGATCTACGACTGGAAAAAGGACGCTGCTCCGGAGAACAACACGCTCTGGAATGTGGGCGGCTTCGACATGCGCTGCGTGGACATGGTCGAGGGCGCGATCGCCTACAACATCGACATGCGCTACGAGGAGCAGGAGCGGATGCACTCTTGGGACTACGACTCTGGCTACGCTGACTCCGACTCGGGACAGCGGCAACTGTTCTGATGACTGATGACTTTCGCAACGAGTGGGGTGTTCGATTAAAGCCGGTGCATCGATGTCCGAAGTGTCGGCTCGAACACTCCTCTCGTCGCAAGTGCAAGGTAGATCCCGCCTGGATTCAGCCGAAGATCGAGCGGCAGCGGGAGATCACGATCAATCGATTAATCAAGGAGCTATGCGATGCCGTTGATCAAGGCAGACGTTCCGCTAGACGGTGGAGTTGGCAACGGGTCAAGACCGAGAACAAAACTCCAAGTGCTATACGAGCAGCTTTTAGAGAAGCAAAGAGAACTACGCTTGCTCGAAATCGAAATGCAAAGGACAGATCCAAATGAACTTGCTGATGATACTGATGGAATGGTTCCGTCGCAGGAAGACTGAGTCCGATCGTGACTGGGCGCATGTCCCGGCTCCGAACTGGGCTTGCTCTCGTCGCAGACTCGGCGGAGTGTACTGGTGAAAGTGCTAGTCGCATGCGAGTACTCGGGTGCGGTGCGCCGTGCCTTTCGCGAGCGTGGTCACGATGCGTGGTCATGCGATCTGCTGCCGGCTGACGATGCCTCCGAGTTCCACTATCAGGACGATGTCCGCAACGTGCTTGGCCGAGGTAAGCCATGGGCAGAGAACGATTGGGATTTGATGATTGCTCACCCGCCTTGCACGCATCTCGCTGTAAGCGGTGCACGCTGGTTCAAGGAAAAGCAGGCAGAGCAGGCCGAAGCTTTGGAGTTCGTTCGCTTCCTGCTCGATGCGCCGGTTCCGAGGATTGCCCTTGAGAATCCGATCAGCATCATCTCATCGAGGATTCGCAAGCCTGATCAGATCATTCAGCCGTGGCAGTTTGGTCACGGCGAGACCAAGGCAACGTGCCTGTGGCTGAAGAACTTGCCGCTGCTAGCTCCAACCAAGATTGTTCCCGGCCGCGAGCCGCGAGTGCATCGCATGGCTCCATCGCCTGATCGATGGAAGAAGCGCAGCGAAACGTATCTTGGGATTGCTGCTGCGATGGCTGACCAATGGGGTGTGCAATGAGACGGCATGTACCAAGGCCATACACTAAGCCCACGCGGTACAACCCTCGCTTATCTTTTGAGCAGTACTTGATCGTGCTTGAGCGTAAGCACAAGGCAGCAGCCGAGCGTGAGCGTGTGCGTTACAAAGACCTTGTGAAAGAGTGGGGCATCCGCCAGAGTGTGATTGGAACCGCGCTGCAACGCGGTATCAAGCAGTACGACTACATTTTGTGGAAGCAGGAGCGTAAGGAAAATTCCTTACCAGAGGCGCGACGATGACCCGCGAAGAAGTGATTGCCCTTGCTGAAAGCAAAGGATTCCAAGCCAAGCCTTGTGCGTTGGAAAGCATGATGGCAGTCAATGTCGGCAAGGCCGAGGACACTAACGAGCGTATGCGTCTGACCGGTTCGGGGCAGTTGCTTGTGGTGGATGAGGGCTGTTACTGGCAAGTCGGAACGACTGATGAGTGGGCGAAGCACTTACAGGAGCAACCGCGATGAAAGTTGAACTGCAATCCGAGTGCATAACCGCCATCGTGCGGGCGGATCTAATGTCTGTTCGTAAGCACTTGCGTACCGACCTCAAGCGCCGTAAGGCAGGGCACAAACTGGGCATCTTTAGCAACGACAAAGACGAGGACGTTGCGGAGCTTAAGCGGCATATCGCCGCATTGGATACGGTGATTAGGTACTACACATGAAAGTTGAACTAGATGATTCTGGAGTCCGACGCCTATGGGCAGCGGTGCTATGGCAAGCGATCAAGGACGCCGACTACTCGGAAGGTCGAGGCTCTGCCTACAACTGGATCTTTTCTAGGCGATCCGACGTTGGTTCGATGCGTTGGATCTGCGACATGCTCGACCTCGACTTTGACAAGCTGCAAACCATGAGCATGAGCCGCGCAGGGCGGAGCAAGATTCTGGGGCGCACAGACGGAGCGGCACGGCCACGGTATATGCCACGGCAGCAGCCCGTTCCGCAGAACCAGGCTGATCCATCAGGCCAACAGGGTGAGTTGCTATGAACGACCCATTCGCACGAGGCGGAGTCCGCCGCTACTTGGACACCGTAGCCCCCGAGGAATACGTTCCTATGTTTGGCGAGGTCAACCCGCAGGATCTATCTCTGACCGGCCTCGCCGATCTTTATGGCTCCGACAAGGGGCGTATCAAGCACAATTACACGAAGGTGTACGAGCAAATTATTGACGACATGTGCTGCTTGGAAGGTGTTCCCAGAAGAGACTGCATGTTCGATATAGCCGAAGCCGGTATCGCCTGCGGAGCTAGCCTTCGCATGTGGGCGCACTACCTACCGTCGAGTCACATCACCGGCTACGACATCAGGCCGGACTGCGCGAAGCTCTGCGCGGATATCCGAGATCAAGTCGAGATCGTGATTGGCGACCCGGCAACCATGTCGGAACCCGAAGGTCTCTACGATCTGTTCATCGACGACGCGAGCCACATCGCAGAAGAGATCGTCGCCATGTTCCGCAACTGCTGGAGCTGGGTACGACCGGGCGGGTACTACATCATCGAAGACCTGCGGTGCACCTACAACGAGGCGTACACAGCACAGTTCCGGCAGCACTTCAATCCGGCAGCGGTGAACGATCGAGCGGCCTTGATTCACATGATGGACGGACTGATGCAGAACTGCGATGCCCGCAACGGGCTGCATGAGTTCCATTACTACCCACAAATGTTAGTTATTAAGAAGGCGGAAACATGAGCGAACAATCCGAAACCATTTCGAGCGACGTTGACTTTGACTCGCTTGCGAACCCGACAGCGGAAACAAGCGAAGAGGTTTGGTGCAAGATCAACCCAGAGGGGCAGCTTGAGCACTTTGACTGGACGTTCGTCGAGAAGACGGCCAAGGAATTCGACACCCTTGGTCCAGCGAGCCAGAAGAACAACGCGCAGATCATCTGCAAACTCGCTGTCCTTATCCGTGAGCAGACTCTGCAACGCGCAACTACCCTGCTGCAACGCTACGCCGAAATCCCGGCTGAATCCTCTGTCGTTATGTTGAAAGATCCATTAGGAGAAGACCTGTGAGCGAAGCCCCCATCCCAATCGAACTAACCTCGCGTGATTTGTTCGCAGTCTTTGCGATGCAAGCAATCCTCTCCGGCCACGAAGGGCACCACACCAACCGCTGGGAACTGGCGCGTGATGCGTATCGCGTAGCCGATGCCATGTTGGAGATGCGAAACGAGGAACAGCCGTGAGCAAGAACTCCGGCACCTTCGTCTTCTTTCATGTGGGCGCGGATGTCACGTTCCCGACGAAGATGGTGAAGAGCCTCAAGCAAGTTATGCCCGATGCCGAAGTCATCATGTGCACCGACGATGCCACGCCGAAGGTCGAGGGCGTCGATGATTACAAGTACAGCACCGGCAACTACGAGCAGATCATGTACTGGCGCACCCGAGCGTTTGCCGAAGCGCGACTGACTCGACCGGCCATGTACATCGACACCGATATGTTGTTCGTACTGCCGGTCAACCCTGCTCAAATCCTTGGCGACAAAGAAGTGATCTTCTGCCGGCGATCGTTCGATCGGGAAGCAACCTTCAATGGAGCCCAAAGGGATGGTGCTTTCAAGAAATATCACGGCATCCCGCTTGGGACTTTGTATCCGTATCTCGGCTGCGCCACAGTCACGAGCAACTACCACGCATGGAAGTGCATGACGCTGCTGATGGGGTTCATGGATCAGAACTTGCGTTCATGGTACGGCGATCAAGAGGCGCTCAAGGTCTACTCGCACATGCTGTACACGCACCTCGTTGGCGAGATGGAAGAGAGCGACTACGCCTGCCTGCCTGAGCGGACTTTGGAACTCAGCACCCAAGGCCACGTTCCTCGCATCCTGCACTACAAAGGCCCCGCCCGTAAGGAGGCGTTCCTCCATGCTTAAAGTGTTTGTCGGCTACGACTCGCGTGAAGACATCGCGTATCAAGTCTGTAAGAAGTCGTTGGAGTTACACTCCTCAATCCCCCTCGACATTATCCCGATAAAGCAGGACGAGCTGCGTAAGAATGGTACTTATTGGCGTATTTTCGATCCGCTCTCGTCTACGGAGTTCAGCTTCACGCGGTTTCTGACTCCATACCTCGCGGGGTACTCCGGCTGGGCGGTCTTTGTAGACTGCGATTTTCTTTTCCGGGGGGACATCGCGGGATTGCTTGACTACGCCGACGGGGCAAAAGCGTGCTTCGTGGTACCGCACGATTACAGGCCGACCGAATCGGTCAAAATGGACAACAAGGCGCAGCATCAATACCCCCGCAAGAACTGGTCGAGTTTCATGTTCATCAACTGCGAGCATGAACAAGTTAAGAAGCTCACGCCAGAGGTTGTGAACATCACTACTGGAATGTATCTTCATAGGTTTCAGTGGCTAACCGACGACTTGATCGGCCACTTACCGATTGCGTACAACTACCTCGAAGGGTGGTACACCAAGGACGATTGTCCGAATCCGATTGCGGTACACATGACTCGCGGTGGTCCTTGGTTTGAGGACTGGACTCACGTTGAGTACGGCAAGGAATGGATGGCGGTGGCATCGACATTATGAGCAATCACACTAAACATCAGCGAGCAATCAAGAAGATTGAGACTGCCTTTCAAGCGGGCAAGTATGCCGAGGCGCTCGACCTTTGCAACGTAGCCATTGCGCTCAACCCGAAAGACATCGTGGCCTATCGAGCAAAGGCTCGACTGCTTCAGATCCAGCGTGACTTCGCCGGAGCTGAGAAGTACTACGACGCTGCCGAGAAGCGTGGCGAGCTAACGGCTGACGATCTTGTTAACCGTGGCATCGTCAAAGCTGAGCAGCAAAAGTATGACGAGGGCATCAAAGACTTTGACCGCGCTCTCAAGCTGAAGCCCGATTACTTGCTGGCCTACATTCAGCGAGGGGCATCGCAATGGGAGATGCGTCGATGGCCAGAAGCATTAGAGAGCTTCCGCGAAGCCAACAAGCTCGACCCCAACCACGCCAACGCGCAGTGGATTCTGGGACTGCTTCTGCTTCAGCAGGGCGAGTTCAAAGAAGGCTGGCCGCTGTATGACACTCGCTGGAAGAGCGACCGATTCAAGAGCCGTCCGCTGCTGACGCAAAAGCCCCAATGGACGACGGCCTCAGATGCCAAGTCGGTTCTGGTGTGGGGCGAGCAAGGCATCGGTGATCAGGTGATCTACGGATCTTTGCTTCCGGCCCTAAAGCAACGAGTCGAGAAGGTCACAGCGATGGTTGATCCACGCTTGATCAGCATCTTCAAGCGGTCAATGCCGGACATCGAGTTCATGTCGCACATCGACAAGATCCGATCGGACTCCTATGACGCGCACATTCCGTTTGCCAGTCTCGGATCTTGCTTCGTCGAATCCGTTGACGACATTGCGAAGCATGCTGCGCGGGAATACCTGAAGCCAGATCCGGCTCGTGTCAAAGCGATCTGCGACGAGGCTGGCTTTACTGGCAACGATAAGGTCATCGGAGTTTCATGGGTTAGCAGCGCCATCAAGATCGGACCGCATAAGAGTGTGAACCTTGAGCAGCTACTGCCGATCCTGCGACTACCCGGCTACAAGTTTCTGAACCTGCAATACGGTTCCTCGAAGGCAGCGGTTGAGAAGTTCAACGAGGCTTACGGCACGAACATCGTTACGACAAGCGTGGATCTGCTGAAGGACATCGAAGGTCTAGCGGCTGCGTGTGCTGCATGCGACATGCTCGTAGCTATCAGTAGCAGCACGGTTCACGTAGCCGGTGCCATCGGAGTCCCGGTGCATCTTATGGATGCCAACAAGCTCTGGTACTGGGGCAACAAAGACGGCGATCACAGCCTGTGGTATCCGAGCGTCAAGATCTACCCGAGGGACAACATGATTGCGTCTTGGGATAACGTCATCGAAAAAGTCAGGAGCGAATTATGACCGTTGACAACATCTCTCCGGCTGGCGCATGGAAGACGGAGATGGAACGGATGCCGTGGAAACATTCTCAGCAGGTTAAGGTTGATCAGGCGCTCGCCAGTATTCGAAGCGCCGGCCTTCAGCTTGAGGCCAACATCTTGGCTTTAGAGATTACTACTTTGAAACGTGAACTGGAGTTACTTAGAAATGCCCGAGGTTAAAAATGCAGTCAGAGAATACTTGGCGAGTATCGGAAGCCGAGGTGGAAGCGCTGGTTCAGGAGATCAGAAGCGAAGATCTAAAGAACATTATCAGCGAATGGCAAAGCTCAGCCACGCCAAGCGAAAGGCCAAGAAGAAAGGAGCCAAGCGTGAGCGACCCGGTAAATCCGAATCACTATAAGAGCGGATCAGTTGAATGCATCGACGCCTTGCGGGCTGCGCTCACTCCCGAGGAGTTCCGTGGCTACTGCAAGGGCAGCGCGATGGCCTACCTCTGGCGGCTAGGGCAGAAGGATGCCCCCGAGCAGGAGGCTAAGAAGGCCGCTTGGTACATCTCCTGGCTTGCAGGTAAAGACCCGAGGAGCTAAGATCTCTCTGTGCTATCTCCTGTAGAGAGTTGGCCCCGGTGTCGAAGCTTAGCTCCGCCGGGGCATTTTTTTACCAGCACTTCCAGTCCTACTTCCTGACTCGGTACACCTTGCGATCGCGCCCGGCTCCGCCTGCCTTCACTGTCTCCTCGATGATGTCGCCGGCTTCCATGAGCGTCTGGAGAATCTCGTTTCGATCGCGAGCCTTCATCCCCTGACAGTACTTGGCCAACTGGGTGGTGCTGAGTCCATCCTCGCCGGCCTTGCGGATGATGTTCAGGATCTTCTTGTGCGAGGCTTCGATCTCGTTCTCGGCAACCTCCTTGGTGATCAGGTCAGCCGTATAGTTGAACGACCATCGAGCCAGATCGTTAGCCATCTTGAAGATCTCGAACGTCACGATCGGGCTGCTCGGGTCACGAGCAATGGCCTCGATCATCGCAAGCTTGATGGTGATCTCGGTGTAGCGCACCCAGAGGGCATCGTCGTTTCGCGAATGCTGAAGCTGCCAGTCGCGCACCTTGCTGTACTCGGCGAAGGCGGTGTCTTCCCACTCGACTACGATCGGTGCGATCGACGACGAAGCCAGAGTCTGGATGTTCGTTAGGTTGCCGACGTTGGTCGGTGCCACCTCATAGGATCTGCGGATGTCATCGATCAGATCCTCGGGCACATCCATCTTCTCGGGTATCTGCGCGTTCGGATAATCCTCGAAGGGCGGGATCAGCAGAATGCGCGAAAGCGTACCGTTGTCCACCATGTCGTGGTTCAGCGCAGGGATCAGCGTCCTCGGTGTTGTCGTGCCGAAGAAGTTGAAGTTGGGCTGATTGATATCGAGACGCTGCCGCTCGCGTGAGTCAGCATATTCCTGGCCGTGATAGACGCCGCTGCTACTCGAGTAGACTTCGAGCAAAGTCTTGATTACATCGCGCTGGTGCCCTGCCGCATTCTTTGCAGTCAGGCTCTGGAGGTACAGACCCATCTCGTCGAGATGACTGATCCTTGATGGATAGTCGAACAGCGTTCTCAGGATGGCAACACCGGAACTGAAGCGATCGCCGCAGATCAGTTGCCCGAGGCCAGAGGCGATCATCAATTCCTTGACGCGCTGACGGCTGTGATCCTTACCGGCACCGGGCTTGGCAACGGCGATCACGAAGATGTTGCACCGAGTGTGTAGATGCGCCATGGCATAGCGTCTACCGAAGAGCGCACCGAACATGCAGATGGTATTCATCAGCGCGAAGGTCGGCTGCGGCTGCTGTGCTGTGGAGTTGATCCATCGAGTGACCCGGCCAACGAGCGACGGACTGTTGAACCACTCCATCGGAAAATTGTTTCGGGTGCTTTTGGGTATTTTCTTGGGTGGCTCAAGGTTAGTAAGGTCTACCTTCACAGCCTTGATCGGATTCAGATCCAGATGCGGCGGAGGTGCCCACCCGTTTTGCTGTGCAAAAAAGTACAGCGATCCTGCGCCTATCTTGGTGGGTGGTGACTTGCTGTAGTGATCCCATCGCTGCCGGGTTTCGAGTTGGTTGTACTTACCCGAGGCTTGCGACCACTGGTCAAAGATGTGGTAACCCTTGGCTTCGGTGGCGCAGTAGATTGCCATGCCAATTTTGTTCCAGTCGTCCCATGACAGATCCGGGTTCGGCACAAAGCGCAGGGAGTCCTCGACCGCAGCCATGGTACCCACGAGTCCATCATAGGATGTCTTGGCATCCTTGTTCGGGATCACGGTGGTGACGTTGCCCCCAAGCTTTCGCTGCCGCAGGTTCGGCGGGATCGTCTTATAGGCTTCCTCGCAAGCAGCGAGTACTTGCTCTCGGGTCACCGTGATCAGGCTGTCTACGGGCGTCTCATGCGGCGCAGAGAACGGCCACTCGTATGGTCTGTTGGTCTCTGGGTGCACGGCATAGGAGACGAACTGTTGCCCCTGCCCGAGCACCTCGATCGGGTGCATGGAGATCTTGGTGAACGGTTCATCAGTGCGGTACAGATACAGCGCCTTCGGTGCCTTGCCGATACGCATCAGCTCGGCTTCGCCCAAATGCTTTTGGAAAACCTTGCCCACCTCGACGGCGACCTCGGCTTCCAAGATATCGATATCGATGGCGATGACTTCGCCGCACAAGATACCGATGCCGCATCCCGGCCACTTAGACCAGAGATCGATGTGAACTTGCTGGACGTTGACTTCGGTCCATCGAGCCAACTCACCCCAGCTCTTGCCGTCCCAACGTCCTGGACGTTTGGTTCCCGGCATAATCGGTATGATGCGATAGCCCCCATCCATGAGCTTGGCACCATACTGTTGCATGTAGTTGTCAGACATTTTCGACTTGAACCTCGACTCGTTCCTCGCCGTACTGCTTCGAGGCCACGAGTTGTGCTACCACTGCGTCGTCGCTAAAGACAACGCCATTCAGCCCATCCATGATCGCCTTGACGATGTTGTCCAAGTCAGGACGAGAGATGTGCCACCCCGTTTTTTTCTTGTGTGCAAAGTATGCCGTGACCGTAACTTTGACTGGCCCTTCAAACATACTTTTGCCGAGCATAGCGATTTGCGCCAATGCCTTGATGTTCATCTCATAGATCTCGGTTTCGCGTGGCGTATAGGTCACAACCTTTCTTCCACGCTTTGCGAATCTAGGACGACCCTTTGGCATCGGCTTGCCATGAATCACGATGTCAATCATTACAACCCCGCTAACTTATAGATACGATCGACGATGTCATCCGGTGTCTCTGCCTTCTTGGTCAGGAACCGGCTCAATGTGTTGCGACTGATCCGAAGTTTCTTTGCCGCTGCCGAAAGCGTGAACCCTTTCCGGTACAACGAGACATAGATCTTCTCGCGATCGGTCATCTCCAATTCATAGCGCAGACTTACTTGCCCCTTGGTTCTGCGCTCTATAATCTTCAGCCACTTGGGAGACGGCATCCTGGAGCCGGACGACCACCGGGTGACAGCGGCACGGGTACACCCGCACATGGCAGCAAATTGCTCATGTGTCAAGTGATTTCGTTCTAGCCATTCATTTAACGACATTGATCCTCCTTCGGATGGTGACATCTTGCCACCACTTGCATCCTGTCACAAGGGGTGTTACCTTTCTTCCGTCGGCATCCCCGACAAACACGCAAAACGGAGAACCTGTATGAGAACTGAAATCGAAATCGCTGATGAACTTTTCCAAGCAAAGCAAGATGAGCGCAAAGCAAACGAGCATCGAGTGGCGCTAGAAGAAGAGCTGATTACTATCCTCGGTAAGAGAGAGGAAGGTGCTAAGACGCACCAAGTCGGTGACTACAAGATCACCATCACGGGCAAACTCAAGCGCAAGATTGATTGGGACATGTTCGACAGCGCCATCGCTGCTCGCATTCCCGAGAGCTTGCATCCCGTGAAACTCAAGCGCGAGCTTGATGAGACTGGCGTTAAGTACCTCGCCAATAACGAGCCGCAACTGTACAAAGTTCTGGCTTCAGCTCTGACTATTGAACCCGCCAAGACAGACGTAAAAATCGTCCAAGGAGTTTGAGATGGCTATATCACTAAGTAGTTTGAGAAAGACTGGTGTCGCCCGTCCGCCGCGCATTGTGGTGTACGGAACCCACGGCATCGGCAAATCCACCTTTGCTGCTAACGCACCGGCTCCGGTGTTCATCCAGACTGAAGAAGGACTCGATGCCATCAACGTCGATGCCTTTCCGCTGTGCACCTCTTACGAGGAAATGGTGGACGCGATCGGCGCACTGGCTAGCGAAGATCATGAGTTCGCTACCGTTGTCGTGGACAGCGCCGACTGGGCTGAGCAACTGATCCACAAGCGTGTCGCGCAGGACAACAACGTGGCGACGATTGATGCCATCGGCTACGGCCGTGGCTACAAGGCGGCTGCGGATTACTGGCGTCAGTTGCTTGATGGTCTCGACCATCTGCGTAACGAGAAGAACATGCAGGTAATCCTGCTCGCGCACACGCAGGTCAAACGATTCGACGACCCGCTCGCTGACCCGTATGACCGTTACCAACTCGACCTGCATCACGGCAGCGCAAGTCTGGTGAGCGAGTGGTGCGACATCCTGATGTTTGCGAATCAGCAGTACAGCACCGTCAAGTCTGATGTTGGCTTTAACCAGAAGGTCACTCGCGCAGTCGGCAACGGTAACCGTGTGCTGTACACGCAAGAGCGTCCAGGCTGGCAGGCCAAGTCACGTTGGTCGTTGCCGGATTCGCTGCCGCTGGACTATGCAAAGTTTTCCGAGGCGCTTGCCTCATCGATGAACCAAGTAACTGGAGAGTAAAACAAATGGCTAAGTTAAACCTGAACCCCACCGAGTTCCAAAACCTTGAGCCGATGGGTGACAACAGCATCCTTCCTGCTGGCGAGTACGTCATGCAGATCGTGCAGTCGGATATCCGCGAGACGAAGGCGGGCACCGGCCACTACTTGTGGTTGGAGTTCGACATCATCAAGGGCAACGTGCCGGCTGGCCGTAAGTTCTGGGATCGTCTGAACATCCTGAACCCCAACGAGACGACTCGTAAGATTGCCAACCAGCAATTGCTTTCGATCTCTCGTGCGGTAGGCATGGATCTGCCGCCGGATGATTCCGAGCGTCTGCACTTCAAGCCCATCAAGGTTGTGATTCGTCACAAGGAGAACAAGCAGGGAACTTTGGAAGCGCGTCCGGCATACCTCTCGGTATCCGATGCTACGCCAACGGCTGCCCCTGCTCCTGCTGCTGCCAAGCCGGCGGCTGCGAAGCCTTGGGAAAAGCACACTAAGTAAACAGGCGGCGCGGCACTCGGAGGCGTGATACCCGCCTAACCCCGATACAACCGAGTGTCGCGCCTCCCTTTGGGGGAACCATGGCCAAGATCCCGCAGACACAAGACCCGACGCTATCAGCCATCGATCTGATGATGGAGCGCGGGCAAGAAAGCCGTAGCCGAAACTATCTCGGCGCGTCATCCATTGGCGAGTCATGCGAGCGCAAGCTCTGGCTCGGATTCCGTTGGGTCAAGAAAGGTTTCATTGAAGCCGCTGGCCTGCGCAGGATTAATGATGGGCACAGGGGCGAGGATGTCGTTGCTGACATGATCCGTCTCGTCCCCGGCATCGAGCTGTCAACCGAGAAAGAACCCGGTGTGCAGCACTCCTTTGAGGATCTGGGTGGACACTTCCGTGGCAACTGCGACGGGCTGCTGACTGGCTTGATCCAGTCGCCCGAGAAGCTCCATGTGTGGGAGTGCAAGGTTGTCAATGAAACCAAGTTCAAGAAGTTGGCATCGCTTAAGATTTCAAAGGGTGAAGACGAAGCCCTGAAGAACTGGGACTACGTGTACTACGCGCAGGCTCAGGTCTACATGCATTACTTCGGCGCGACCCGGCACTACATGACCGTCGCCTCTCCTGGCGTTCGCGATCTGGTGAGTGCCCGGACAAAGTATGTACAGGCCGAAGCCGAGAAGTTTATCGAGAAGGCCAAGCGAATCATCTTTTCATCGAGGCCGCCGAGCAAGATCACCGAAGATCCCGCATGGCACGAGTGCAAGTTCTGCACCTTCCATAACATGTGCCACGATCAAGAATTCCCGCATCGCAAGTCTTGCCGCACCTGTCTGCACAGCACACCTGTGAAGGAAGGCGGATGGAAGTGCGAGTTCCACAACAAGGACTTAGACCAAGAGGCGCAGCTTGCCGGCTGTGACCAGCACTTGTTCATCCCCGATCTGATCCCCGGCGAGCAGATAAACTCAGGTCCTGACTGGGTCGAGTACAAGATGGGGGATGGATCAGTATGGATCGACACTTCGAAATAACCGAGGACGATGAAGCCGACGAGTTACTACTGACCGGCGAAGACATCGAAACGATTCTGCGAGCACTCGACTCTTACGGCTACGCAATGGTGATGTCTCAGTCGATCGGTGAACTGGAAAAAATTAAACGCGCCGCACAAGCACTCATGGCACAACTACCCAGAACGGAATTTGACTCATGATCACACTCAGGCCATATCAATCAGAATCAATCGACGCCACCCTGCGCTTCTTTGCAGAGGACACCGGCAACCCGCTCATCGTGCTACCGACTGGCACCGGCAAGAGCGTGGTCATTGCGGAGTTCTGTCGGCAGGTTCTGGGGCAGTGGCCTGATACGAAGATCCTAGTGGTCACCCATGTTCGAGAGTTGATCAAGCAGAACTACGACGAACTCAAAGGGCTGTGGCCAGAGGCCCCGGCGGGTATTAACTCGGCTGGCCTGAAGCGGCGCGAGTACGAACCCTCGATCGTATTCTGTGGGATACAGTCGGTGCACAAGAAAGCATCCCGATTCATCAAGGTCGATCTGGTTCTGGTTGATGAGGCGCATCTGATTCCTCGCAAGACGAATACGATGTACCAAAAGTTTCTGAAGAACCTTAAACTCATGAACCCAGATATGCGCGTGATTGGGTTGACCGCCACGCCGTATCGGCTCGACAGCGGCTTACTCCATCAGGGCAAGGATGCCCTCTTCAGCGCGGTATCGTATGAAGCAGATCTCAAAGACATGGTCTCGCAAGGCTACCTCACCAAGCTGGTATCCAAGCAACCCAAGACGCGACTGGACGTTAGCGGCGTCGCGACCAGAGGCGGCGAGTTTATCCAAGGTGACTTGGAAAGAGCGGTGGACAAGGATGATGTCAATCGTGCAGCCGTCCGAGAAATCATCGAGTACGGAAAAGACCGAAAGTCTTGGCTAATCTTTTGCGCGGGCGTTAGCCACGCTCAGCACGTAGCCGAACTGATCCGCGCTGCCGGCATATCCTGCGAGACGATCTTTGGGGACACCGCCAGCGAAGACCGCGATCGGATCGTGCGCGACTTCAAGGCCGGCCAGATCCAATGCCTTGCCTCGATGGGCGTACTGACCACCGGCTTCAATGCCCCTGCCGTAGACATGATCGCCATGCTGCGACCGACTCAGTCAACCGGCTTGTATATACAGATCATGGGACGGGGTATGCGCAACTCTCCCGGCAAGACGGAGTGCCTGGTGCTGGACTTCGCCGGCAACGTGGCTCGGCATGGCCCGGTCGATCGGGTCAATCCCAAGAAACCTCGTAAGAGCGACGGAGAAGGCGAGGCCCCGGTCAAGACCTGCCCCAAATGCGACAGCATCGTCTTTGCGGCCCTCAAGGAGTGCCCCGACTGTGGCTATGTCTGGCCGGCTAGAGAGGTTCAGATCGAGCGTACAGCGACGACACTGGCGGTCATGTCTATCGAGGCTCCGGCCATCTGGCGCAAGGTGAATGCGGTGTCGTATCGACGCCACAAGAAACCCGACAAGCCGGACTCGATGCGGGTGGACTACCGATGTGGGCTGAGTCAGATCAGCGAGTGGGTCTGCTTCGACCACAAGGGCTTTGCCAAGGACAAGGCTCGACGCTGGTGGCAGCGCAGACTCGTCGCCCCAGACGCCATCCCCGACAGCACCGAGCAGGCTCTCGCTTGGTCCGGCCGGTTAGCTAAGCCAATTGAAATACAGGTTCGCCAGAATGGTAAGTACACAGAAATTGTGGACGTTCGGTTTGTGTCCGATGTGCAAACGGGAGGCGCGGGGATTCCTGTATCTGCCGCCACCGGGGGTGCTTCGACGCAAGGCCCGCTTCTGCTCAATGCGATGTATGGATGACTATATGATCGACAAATCACCGAACGAACAAATTGCCATGAACGAAGCCGCTGCTGCGGCCGGCCACTTCATCGAGGCATCGGGGGTTTACAACTTCCTCGAGTTCACACCTGGTCAGTTTGACCAGTTCATCGAGGCGATCGTAACCGCCTACGTCGAGTCGCTTCAGGATCAGAAGATCGAGACAGACGGTGTAAGATTCCCCTAGACCGCCTTACCACGGAACCATGCCTTGCCATGCTCGACGACGCACAGTTCCGGCTGAAGCATCTTACCGCCCACAAAGGTAATGACGGCAAACCCCGATGCCCAATTGACCGGACTGGCCTCAGTGTAGTTGAACTGCGGACCATATGGCTCCGCCAGAGTCCCGGTGTCTACGCCATAACGCCGACCTCGATAGTCCGCCCACGGCGTAACCTGAAGCTTGTGCATGTGCCCGTGAACATACGAGACACCAGCCTTAAGGGTTGAGTTGTAGGCAGAGTGAACCCCGCCGGCTATGGGGCGGTGCCGGATGCAGAGCCAGTCGTCCTGCTCACGGTTCAGGTGGACCGCCCAGCCCGCTTCCCAGCGCGGCAGATAGTCCAGCAGAGTCATGCCGGTCATCTCCTCAAACTCGCCCACACGGCCTGAGAGGTAGTTCTCGAAGCGGGAATCGTGGTTACCGATCGTTCGCAGGAGCTTGGCTCCCTTGGCCGCACGTTCGATCTCAGCGCAGCGATCCTGCACGGTATGGATCTCGTCCTTCAACTCCGGCTGCTTTTCCCACATGATGCGGGCGTGCCGGGAGATTCGAGCGCCGTCCAAGATGTCGCCATTCAGAATGACCATCTTCGGACTAAGTTGCTTAGCTAACTTGCAAAAGGCTTCGTGAGCCTTGGTGACGATACCGGGCCAGTAGTGGGCATCCGATGCCACCATGAGAACGCCGTCATGCAGCGTCTCGTCGATCTGGTTTTTGTAGTTACGGGAACGCTTCTCGGCTAACTGGTTCAGGCTCTCGCCAACCTTCTTGCGCCAGCTAGTTCCCTTGCCGTTGTCTTTGGATTCCAGAACGATACCGTATCGAAGTTCAATCGTTCTTCGCCTCATCCGTGCGGCACGGATGTTCATCTGGAAGTATTCTGATACCGCTTTGGCTCCGCCTAGTTTTTTCCACGCTGTAATGAATTCCTCGTCAGTCGATAGCTGAGGCACGATTCACCTTTATTCCTAGTTTCTTGCGGCGAGCATTGGTCTTTTTATCGTCTCGGGAGGCCCGCCATTCTAGGTGCCCATCAACCAGACGATATTCTTCCTTGTGGACCAACGCGCAATCACAGCACTCCGAGTGCGTGTACCCACGGACCCTGTACCACTTGCCGTCTTCGATCTGGACGGGAACGTACTTGTCCTTCTTTTTCATGGGCTTGACTCTACCTGTTTGCGTACCGCTTTAGCAAGAGCTGTTCTTCTGGGCTGTATGAAGATTTCTCTTCTTCTTCCTGCATAATTCTCAACAGCTCACCGCCGTCCGTCTCGCGCATAACTTGGCGAGCCTTTTGCTCGCTTCCGTAACGCTTAATTAACGCTCTGAGAATTCGAGCGTTGTACTTGGTGTAGTCTTCTCCAGAGTCTGCTAAACCGCCTTGATTTTTTCGAATCACTCCGCCATGCGCTCTTTGATTTTGAGCCAAAAGGCGGAACAGTTCCTTGCGCTTTTCTAGCGGAGTCGCGTTAAAGGTTTGTGCATTTAACAAGAACTCTGGATTAAGACCGCCGCCCATTTCGGGGCTTCGGGTAGACGACATCAGATCCTGAAGACGCTTCCTTTGGTCAGGGGTCAGCTCCTCAAAAGAGTAACCTTGAGGGGCAGCGGCAGGGGCGGGCGGAGATTCTGCCGGGGCTTCTTGGCCTTCCTTAGAACTGCCGCCGTAGTACTTATCCATGATGTACTTCTCAACATCGGCCTCGGTCTGCCCAGGCTTTGTCTTGACGTTGTAAGGCTTGCCATCTGGGCCAACAAAACGGACAACGTTTTTCTCAGCCTTAGACTCTTCAGCCTTTGGCTCTTCCGCTGCCGGCTCCTTAGCCTCTTCAGCCTTCGGGCCTTTCTCGCGCTTCTCATACTTGTTGAAGATATTTTCTAAACGAGTATTAAAAGTGTCCGAGTGCCCCTTCAGTTCATCATCGTCCATCAAGCCTTGTTCATGCTTACGAAGCTTTGACTGATAGTCTTTAGCCGCCGCTTCGATGTCGCGATCCATCGAGAACAGTTGCTGCATGGTCAGCTTATCGAGGTCGATCGGTGTGACCTTGATGCCAAAGGTTTGCAACGCAGCCTGAGCAACAGACAGCTTGGGCTGAGTCATCGTCTCTGCGCCTGCCGCTGCCTTCTCAAACTTCTCCGTTGCCGGCATACCGGGGATACCCGGCAGATTGGGCAGCAAGGAAGTAATGAACCGGCTAGCCTTAATGGCAGCGTTGTTGGCGCGGACTTCGCCTTCGGTCGCTCCTACATTTAGCCCAGGCAAGTCCTGCCCAGTAAACGGATCGCGGCCTTCTTGGAAGATTGTGATGGCATCAAATATCGGGCCACCCGGCTGCAAGAACTGCGGCAAGAACTCAACTCGCCGGCCGGCGGCTTCGGTCGTAGCAAAGATGTCGCCACCCGGAATGAACCGCTGCACATCGAGGTACATTGATGGCGGGACTTCGCCCTTCTCGTCCGGCTTCGGCTCTTCAGACGGAAGCTTGATCATGGTCGGCGGCGCACCGGGTATACCAAACAAGGTTCCCTTCTGGCGCTCCGGCATCATGCGCCGCTCGGCCTCGATGTCACGGCCCGGAGATTCAGACTCGCCGTACTCATTGACTGCATATCCAAGCGCCGCCCACTTGGCATACTTCCACGGCCGCAGGGCAGCGGACTCCGCCAGCAGCGGAATAGCACGATAGCTGTACGCAATGAATGGATGCGTCGTGTTGCGCATACCTTGGATCAATGGCGCATTGATCTCGTAATCAATCAACCACTTCTTGGCTTCCTTAGCCGCATCCTCTGGCGACATACCAGCCTTGAGTCGATCAACGAAAATACCGAAGCGGAAGATACTGTCTTCGCCCTGATAAGCATCGATGATTTTTCCGCCGGTTTTTTGCCAGCCTGCATTTGCAATCTTTAGCGCAGAGTCAACAACGTTATCTGCGGGACGAGACTTCTCAATCGCATCAAGAACCTGCTTTCCTTCGCGACCAAGTTCTTGCGCCGAGAATCCGGCGTCGAATACACCAAGTTTTTGCGCCTGATTGTACAGATCGCTCTTTTCGCCCTTGCGAAGTTCGTTCGCAGCCGATGCCAACGATGACCAGTTTGACCCAGAAAGGTCATAGATCATTACGTTCGACACGACGTTGTTCATGTGAACGGCTGGGTTTAGCGCAGTCTTTCCGGTCTTCCATGCCGTGAGCGCATCGCGATAAGTTCTAAACAGCGGATTGCGATTCAGGCCGCGAGTAAACTCAAGTCCCTGCAAGTCCTTGGCAACCTCCGGCGAGACGTACTTGCCGGCTAAGTTGCCATAGCGAGTCACATTGGTCTTGGGGATTTTGTCAGTTGAGATCTGAACCCAGCCCTCGACCGGCTCGTCGCTAACGTATTGCTTCATCTTAGAGACATCGTCGTACATCTTGTATGTAGCAATGTCGTTGGTCATAAGCTGACCAGTGCGAGCGATCGCATACGCAGCGTCGTCGATCTCACCCTTGGCTCGTCGCTCTTCTGGCGTCAACTGCCGGCGAACCTTAATCTTGCCGCCCTTGGCATCGCCAAACTTTTCCCACCCGTCGGCTTCATACTTGGACAGATTCTTTGGCGAGATCTCGACGATAACGCCACGCGGCTTCAGACTGGAGCCGATGACTCGAAGATTATTCGCAGCCCTACTGATCAGCCCCTCAGGCTTCAGCTTGCTGGTGTACTCGCGACGAAGATATGTGGCGGCATTCTTCTCGAATGTTTCTGGGTTAAGCAGGCCAACGTCCACCATCTTCTGGCCGTACTTGGTGATTGTCTCTCGCGCCTTCTCGCTAAGGCCCGCCAAGTTCTCAACTGGTACAGCCTCGCCTTGCATCATGTAGTACATGGTGCGGCGCTCATCGTCCGACAGTTTGGCAACGTCACGAGTTAGATCCAAGAAGTCAGACGACATTTGATTCTTGAAGATCTTGGCGTTTTGCTTAACTTCCAAATAGTCAGCAGGCAGACCGTAGTTGTCTATGGTCATGCGAGAGAACCAGTTGGCAATGTTCTCATCGTTGCCGGCGGGGATCTTGCCGGCTATGTACTTAGTACCTTTTGCTCCACTGAAACCGGCAAGTGCGCCAAGCGCCATGGCCTTCATCTTGTCTTCGACCGTGGCGTCTTCTGGCAAATTCTCCAAAGCAAAGACGCTCGTTGCTGCACCAGTTGTTGCAGACAGAGGGCTTTGCTTCATGAACTCTAGCGCGGGCCGGCCAACGTAGTCCTGATAAATCTGAATTGGTTTAGCAGCGATGCCGCCACGGACTTGCTCGATTGGCAGAGGAGCCTGCGTAGACTTGATGACCTGCTCACGAGCGGTCTTCTCAGCCTGCCCCGCAGCCGTAGCTTCGAGTACATCAACGCCGGTCTTTTCCTGAAGTTCTTTTGCCGCCTGTCTAACCTGCTTTGTCTTGGAGCCAAACGGCAACGCCATACCAAGAACTAACTCGGTGCTTTCTGACGGGATGCCGACAGCCTCTTCAATTGGCTTACCGGCTACGGTCTCGATCGCGGCTTCTACGGGGGCAGTGGCAACGCCAAGCATGCCGAGGCCGATCTTGCCAACGCCTTTAGCCTTCTCAAGGATTTCAGGCTTCTGCAACTGCGCAACGCCTTCTTGAGCAAACTCGTAGCTCTCGCCTGCTGCACGCTGAACGGCTTCCGGATAAGTCGTGATTGGCTGCAACGCCTTCTCAACAATTGACGGAGCCGGGACATACGATCGCTCCTGCTTCGGCTTCTCAGCCGGCATAGCAGGAACTTGAGTAGCAAGGTTGGATACCGTCGTTACATCGACGGGCTTATCGCCGTAGTACTTGCTAAAGATGTACCGGTTGGCGTCCTGTTGCGTCTGGCCCTCTTTGGACGTAACGCGAAACTTCTTGCCATCCGGGCCACGAACTTCATAAACAGGCATGGATCGCCCTCGCGTTAAGGCATTTCTTCTTCGATGACTTCCTCGTCATCAGCAGGAGCGGGAGCAGAAGCAGAGGCCCCGCCGGCCAGCATCTCGGCATACGTCTTTCTGCTTGCAATGTTATATGCCCTAACGATGTCATTTTCTCTGGCGTTCCGGTACTGGCCTTTACGGAAAGCCATGTCGATATCACGCTGAGGAATTCCTTTGAGCAAACCTCTTGCTCGAAGAACTTCTTCGTCCTGTCTTAGCTGCGAAAGAGTTAACTGTTTTCCGTCGCTGCCACCCTTGCTCAGAATGTTAAAGAGAATCAAGCCCTCTTCTCGCTCGGCAGGATTCGTGCTCTTGGACATTTTTAGGGCGCGGGCCAACTGACCAAGGCGAGTATTGTCAGCCTCGGACCTGCCTTCAGTCAGTTGTTTCAACTGAGTTTGAGCAGCGGCTTTTGCATTTGCAGAAGCGGTGTCACTACTAATAATTGACTCAAGATCCAAAATCTTCTGAGCATCCGCAACCAAGGTTCTTCCTTTCTGCGGCTTACCAAAAGTCTTCATTGCCTCGAAGGCGCGATCCTCAAGAGACTGCGCTTCTTCAAATTCATACTTGCGCTTTAGATCTTGAAGCTTCTCTACCTGAGACTGACGAGCCTCAAGCAGCTTCTTTTCTTCTTCCTTACGCTTAGCGCCGTACTCGCCAACGTCTCGAAGAGCGGTAAAGAAATTACGCTTCTCGTAGAAGCGTGGATCTTTTGGATCAGTCGGGCGAGCCAAAGCGCCGGCTAGTTCTCGAAAGAAACCGGGCCGCTCCTGAACTGGCTTCTCTAAAAGTTTTTTGGTGGCAGCATCAATCGCGCCAATCATTTCGCCAAACTTACTTTCGCGCTGCTTGACCCGCTTGCGGTACTCCGTCTCGTAGTCAGTCGCCGCTTCTAAAGCGCCAGCCGGCTCTTGCTCAAAGTCGGACTCAAGCCCAGTCAGTTCGTTATCTTCATCCATGATTAACCCCCCTCACTCGGGGTGACGGTAATCGTTTCGCTCTTACCGCGAGCCGGATCGTACTGACCAGTTTCATCAGAAACTTTATCGCCACTACTTGAAGAGCCGCTAGGGAAATACTTCTTGATGAGATCAATGACTTCGCTTGCGCCACCGGCACCCTTAATAAATTTCTCAAAGGCCGACTCGCCACCCGGTTGCGGCGCAGTCTCAACAGTCTGAGAAATCTCCGTCTTCGGCAAATTAACGTTCTTGAGAATCTCTGACAAAAACTGGATCTGTTCTTTCGGATAACCTTCCTGACGCAAGAAGTCTTCGTAAGCCAACTTGAGGTTAGCCTGCTGCATGGCGCGCTCTTTCTCGCCAACGCCACCAACCGCCTCAGCTCCAGTCAGACCGTACTTCTGCGCCATGCCAGCGATGTCCGCTGCCGTACCAGCCAACCGAGCCTTTCGCTCAGCATCAGATTGGAAGATGTCCGCAGCCTGACCATAGCCAGCCTGAAGCGCCTTGGCTTGCTCAGCAAGAACGTTCTGCTGAACGTCGCGCAGCGCACGCGCACCAAACTCGCCCATACGGGTCGAGCCGGGGCCGACGCCAAACTGGCCAGCCTGAATAAACTCTTGACCAACTGCCGGAAGATACTTTTCCGTTAGCTGACGCACACCCTGCTCCGCGATCTGATTGACCACGTTCTGGGTGTAGGGGTTCATGTATGCGTTAACTGCCTCGGGAAAGCTTTGACCAGCTCCCGTTAAGGCTTCTCCGGCTTGCCCCAAGAACGGCTGATAAGCGCCAGCCGCCGATTTGGTCATCTCAAAGCCGGTCTTCTCCGTTGGCGTAAAGCCAGCAATGCGCGGCCCTGTGTACTGGGCATACGGAAGATTGGCTACGCCTTGAGCCTTGCCCAGCATTTCAGTGGTGTACTGGGTATACCACTCAGGCAACTGAACCTGAGATGTAGTGCTAGTGGTGCCAGGAGTCGGGGCTTTCCCGTCGAAAAGAAAATCTACAGCAGGCATTAGCTCAACCCTCCGCCCATGTACTTATCGGGCGACTTTGCGTCCGGACTAATCTGGCCACGCGAGAGGGCACGACCCTTGTGCTGTCGGATCTTAGCACGGAACTTATCCATGCGCCGAGCACCCTCCTTGGTCGAGCCGTCCCCCAAAAGGGCCAGCGTTTCTGCATCCATCACGTATTCCCCATCGCTCAGAAGAGCCGGGATCTTGTCATCGCGACCCGAGCCGGGACCGTCGAAATAGCGGGTCTCGCTGGAGCCGCCATCGGCATACCCGGTCAGTCCACCCTTGGCTTTAGGCTTGGGGTTCGGCACAAAATTCTTCATGGTGGTATCGGTGTAATACCCCTCTACCCCGTCTTTAATACCGGGGATCATCGCCATTCCGCCAATAACCAAATCCTCTTCTGGCGTTTTGGCAGGCGGTCCTTCCGGCTGCTGCGGTTTCTCCAACTGAACCGTGTCCTCGAAGAACTTAGCTTCAGGCCGAGTGCCGTAGGTGTAGTAGTCAATATCCGGACTCAGTTGCTTGCGTGCATAGGTGTACTTCGGCAACGCGCCGCCCATGCTTGGAACCGTCGGCTTGGTCACCGGAGTCGTTGGCGTTTTTGATCCGGCCGCACCAAAGGCTGCGAGAAGCTTCAGGAAGTTTTCAAGAGTGCCGTACTTATCAAGAAGCGCCTTGAGCGGATCTTCCTCTTCCTTCTTCTTTTCCTCAGGCTTTTTCTCTTCCGGAGGAGGCTCAGTTTTAGCAGGCGGCGGAGTCACGACTACAGGCGGAGTCTGAACCGGCTTGTCAGCCGGAGTTTCGACTTTAATTTCCGGCTTACCCTCAACAGTTGGCGCTTCTTCAAAGGCAGTATCAACCGGGCCGGTGACAACCACTGGCGGCGTTTGAACGGGCTTATCAGCGGGCGCTTCTACTTTAACTTCCTGCTTTCCACCGACTTCCGGAGCAGGGTCGAAGCCCTGATCAATTGGGCTAGTGATAACCGCAGGCGGGGTCTCGACAGGTTTATCAGCGGGCGCTTCGACCTTGATCTCTTGCTTGCCGCCAACTTCAGGGGCTGCTTCGAAACCTTGATCAATCGGGCTAGTAACAACAGGAGGTGTTTCAACTGGTTTTTCAGTAGGTGCTTCAACCTTAACTTCTTGTTTGCCCTCAACAGTTGGCGCTTCTTCAAAGGCAGTATCAACTGGGCTAGTAACAACAGGCGGAGTCTCCACGGGCTTATCAGCCGGGGCTTCAACCTTAACCTCTTGCTTACCGCCAACTTCTGGGGCGGCTTCAAAAGCTGTATCTATCGGGCCGGTAACAACAGGCGGAGCTTCGATCGGCTTTTCCGCTTTGGTCGTAACCTTGACTTCTGGTTCGTCAGTTGGCGTCGTTGCTTGAGCAGCACCCAAAGCTCCGACTGTCGTTGCCATTTGCGCAGCCGCTGAAGCCGGAGAGAACGTGACAGTAAACTGATCAAGCCCTTGACTGACCTTGCTGGCAACATCTGCCGCAACGGAAGGATCAACTGCGGTTACATCGCCGCCGGGAATGTTCTTAACTGCTTCTGTAACGCCAGTCTTTTGCAAGCCTTCGGCAATAGTTTTGATTGCCTTGTCGCTAACGTAGGTAAACCCAGCAGCAAGCGCAGCAGACTTCAAGATGTCTTCAAGGTCGCCGCCCTTTGCTCCAGTCACGCCACCAGAGATGATCGCGTTACCAATCATCTTGGCTTGCAAACTGCTAAGCGTGTTAGCTCCAAGAGCCTCGCCAACTTTAATGCCAAGAGTTTCTGGCAACTGAACAATTGCCTTACCAAGTGCGCTCGACCCAGCAAGCGCGGTAGCTCCTGCGAAAGCAAGACCACCATAAACAGCGGCTTTAATTAGCTTGTCAAAAGCGTTCGGCTCTTTAACAAGTTGTTGCGGTTCAAAGGCTCGCTGAACATCTGGATAACCAATGATGTCGCCAAGCGGACCCTGAGCAATGCCTTCTCTTGGAATGCTGGCAACCTGAAGAGATTGATCCAACGCCTTATCCGGCGTGAACTTAACAGCCCTCTCATCTTGCTCGCCCATCAAATCCTTAGGCATAGCAGCAAAGAACGACTTCATCTCATCGTTACTAAACGGGCCGCGCAGCGTCTTAAGCTCCGTAGGATCAATCAACAGATTCTGAACGCCATTGTCCTTGGCGTATTTGAATGCCTGATCAAATTGACCAGCCTTCAGCAAATCAGACAGCACTTCACGCTGCGGCTTGGTTTGCGCAGCGGCCTTTTCCTTAGCCGCCAATTGCTCAGGAGACTTGCCCTGCATACGCAAGAATGCGGCTTCAAGGCCGGGCGGGATGTATGGCGGCGCAACGGCGCTAGTGCTTTGAGGAGTCGATAGCGGTGATGGGCCAACCGGAGTCTCATCCGGAAGCGGACGATTAGCAGGCACTGGCTCATCAGCAAAGTCCAACGGCGAAGGGCCAACAGGCTCCTCACCGGGCAAACCACGATCTATCGGCGCTGCCGATTCGAACGAAGCAGGGTCTACTGACGGACCAAATAAAGTCTCGTCAATGTCAGGAACCGTGCCATACGTGTAGTAGTTAGCCATAGATCACCTAGTTCAAAACCTGATAGAACCGAAGCGCCCACTCGCGCCAGTCGTCAAACTGATACGGCGACGGAGGGTTCAACTGTGAAATGCCGTTGATGCTGATCAGACCCGCTGCCCAGTTCTGCCACTCATCCGCGCTATACAACTGCGGAATGACAGCATACTCATCCAGATCCAAGCAGAGCGTATCCGCCCAGCCCTGCAAGTCGATGCCACGCGGGTCTACGATTCGGTGTGTTCTCATGGATTTTCACCCAAGACCGTTCCCGTAGCCGCTTCGATGTGCGCAATGATCTGGCCCATCTGGTAGTTACCGCCAAGCGTGTTGCTCTCAAAGCGAAACCGTAGTTCGCGGCGAATCTCGCGGAAGTACACCAACTGCTGTTGCTTCTCGGTTGGCACCGCGTAAATGGTTTGCGGATCGCTAGTTACTTCACCGGCTTTGGCGTTAGCTCGACCCGTGATCTGCACAGTCATGTTCCCAGACTGAACAAAGTCCGGCTCCAAGAACTCAACGCGCATGGCCATATTCTGCGGCTGATCAGAAGCAATCAGCGACATGTCTGCCGTCTCGAAGTACGAGGGAATCGGGCGAATCTGCGAGCCGTTAATCTCGTCGGTGCCGAATTCGTGCTGCCACACCACGTAGCCTTTGGGGTCATTGATGATACGCGGATCGTCGTCTTCCGTAATGCGCAAGTCACCATCTTCGGTAATTCGGTACTGCGTCGTCTCGGTGTCGATCACGCCAATCATCAACGGCGAGCTAAAGACCTGAGCGTATTGACCAGCAGAGCGACCACTAGCCGGAAGAACCGTGTCGTACCACGTATTCTCGCGTACGTTGTAAATCACAGCATGGGTGCATTCAGTTGCGCTGCCACGGGGGTAACACCACCAGATCTCGCCCCAACGCGGAACCTTGACGGCAAACACTTTCTGGCGCTGCGCAAAGTTCAAGTTGTCGTAGAACCAGTTCAGGTTCAGGCTGTTCGGTACTTCGCGTACAACACCGTTGAACATCAAGAATCGGTCAACGCCGCACCAGTAATAGATGCCGTCGTACTCAATGACGCTCTGGCTCGAAAGGATGCTCGACTGCGAGGTGATCGTGTCGAACTGGAATACAGCGGAACTGCCGACATACGTGGCCCGGATTACCGAGTCCAACGACCAGAAGAGGCCGGACGGCGCGTTACCGGCGCCGGATCGAAGCGGCAGACCTTTGACAATCTTTTGGCTGGTAACACGAGCAGCACCAGCGTCACCATTAGTCCAGTCATCCGTATAGCCAGCGCGGCTCCACTGAATGAAACCATCTGATCCGTAGGCAAAAACATACGGAGCCAGAGCAACGATGCCGCCTGAAACCGTGATGCCCGCTACAGGAGTCAGCGTGCTAGTGCCATTGTCGTAGCCCGCGTAAAGCTGCCCGTTAGCGTCAGAAGAAATGTCTTCTAGGTTCGGCGCATAGTGCGCCAAGATTTCGTTCTGAGCGTTGGTCGTGTTGTACGCAATGTCAAACTGCCAAAGAGCATTTAAATTCGAGACATAGCTCGGGTCAGTTCGATTCGTGACGATACTGCTATTGCCGTTCTGCTCTAAGCGAAAACGGAAAACACCATCCGATGTGCCGACATGGACGTAGGTATACGCATTGTGGTTGTGGGTATGCATACCGCGAGCGATACCATCCAACTGATCTTGCAGCGCACGATAGCCGCCGATCTTTCTCGGCAGCCCACGCTGGAACCGGACCCACTGGCCGTCAACGTAATAATTTCCCTCGAACTTGGTACCGTCGCGCTTGATACCGGGTTCAGAGCGAACAATGACCGGTTGCAACGGCATCAGTAAGTACCGCCCTCAATCGGGTCAAGCCCGAGAGCAATCTGCGCAGCCGAAGTAGTAGCAGCCGTAAAGACCGCATTACCAATCGTGGTTGCACCTAAATTGCTTCGAGCGCCAGAAGCGGTAGTGGCTCCAGTGCCGCCCTGCGAAACCGCAACTGGAATACCAATCGTTGCCGTGTCGGCATCCACCACATCGGTGCCGTCGCAGTACAAGATCGCTCTTGCTGCGCTAGCAACAGTCACGCCCGGACTCGGCTGAGATGCGGTTCGGATGCCAAGCGTAAACGAACCAGATGTCTGGTTGCTAACCCAGTACTGCTGAGTGGTGGTTGGAACAATGATGTCCCGGTTACCCGTCAGCGTGCCGGTAAAGATGTAGGCCGTCTTGTTTAGCTCGGCAATCGACAGAGTGTAATTACCGCTACCGGAGACATCAATCGACAGAACCGTAAAGGCGTATACCGCTGCTTGGCCGAAGCCGATGGTCCAAAACTGAGTGCCATCCGTGACTACAATGCAGCTATCGCCCGGAGCCAGAATAAGCGTGGCCCCGCCGTTAATCAGCTCAGAGCTGTTGGGATCAATCGTCAGATCGCCCGTACCGCTATTGCGAACATTGACGAACCAGTCTGCTCCCACAGTCGGGGCCGAAGTAAGAGAAAGCGTCCCTGCTCCACCGCTCCATACGAGCACCTTTGCTCGATCACTACTACCGGTGGTGTAGTTAGTACTAAACGTGCCGACCGGCATCGACTGGTTGAGGGTCGTTGCAATCGCCTTGATACCAAGCCCAGCCAGCGCAGCCGCATTCGTAGCGGAAGCCGAAGCTCCATACTGGAACGAACGCCAAGTGCCCGCTACTGTGCTGTTGTCGGTCAGGTAAATCTGAAACGTCGTGCCCGACTGCGGCGCGCAAATCAATGTTCCAGTGCTGGTCTTAACGGAGAAGGTATTAGCCCCCACGTTATTGAACAGCACCGTCTGGCCAGTACCGGCTTGAGTTGCATCCGGCATCGTGATGACAAGGCTGCTAGTCGTCGCATTGATGTCCATGATGGACGCGACGACGTTCGTAGTCGGAGCCGCCTCAAGCGGCCAGTCCAGCACCTGATCAATCGTTAGCGAGACATAGCGATACGAGACATCACTTGGATAGATCGTCGTGCCGCCGAAAGTATTGGTGTATGTAGTCACGTATTAAGCCTCCCGGCGATTCGTCGAGCGGTCCACGATCTTCTGTAGATCTTCGCCATTAAGCGCCGCCAGCGACCGGTCATAGTAGGACTGCCACAACTGCACGCGCTGGTCATCCTTAATGAAAGGCGTAGCCTCCACCAGCGATCCGTACAGCAGCAGATTCGGAGCAAACTCCGTCAGCCAGTTGGTCTGGTTTGTGTCGTCCAGCAACGGCGGCAGTTCGTAATAAAGCACTTCGAGCGGATAGTTGGCATCCGGCGTCGGCGCAAAGATCCAGTGCTTGTAGTCGTAGTCCGCGTAGAACTGCGGGCCACCAGTCTGCGTCTCGTTCGGCCAGTAGGAGCGGATGTACTCGTAGGCGCGGGGGAACACCGGGGTGTGGGTATTGTTCCCAGTACCGGTGCCGTAGTTGATGCTGATGGTGTCGCGCCAGCGATCCGGCTTCGGGTAGACCGCTACCCCGGCTTGCATGACGCTATTGACCACCGTTTGGAAGCCTTGGATCTTCAGCTCACGGGCGATCCGCCGCTCGGCCAGCGTAATTAGCCGGGGAATCTGCTCGTAAACGATAGGGTCGGTCGCACCACCACGTTCAAGGTAGTTGCGGATGTCCGACTGCAAACTGGTAAATGTCATCGACGCAGGCATAAACCTCTCCTAAGTCCCGCGTCTTACCAGTCGGGCAAGACTATTTGGGCGCAATTATACCTAATTTACGACAAGTATACCCTCTGTTCGTCCAGACGGCGCTTGACGAGGCCGGGGAGCACCTTACCCGCAGCCTTGGTCCACTTCATAAATTCTGCCGCAGCCCCTTCAAAGTCGCCTCGGTTAGTCTTCATCCGCAGCGAACTACGTTGCAGATTGCCAAGGCCCACGTTGAAGGAAAAACTGACCAGAGCATCGAAGACTCCCTGACGGCCAGCAGCAGCAGGGCAAAGTCGAAGAACACCACGCTCGAACCGGCTAAGGTCTTTAGCCAAAATAGCGTCCACCTCTCCCATGCTAAGGATGCGATCCCAGCCCTCGGGTACCGGTAGATTCTTCCGCTCCTCATACTTCACCGCAGCGTGAGTAGGGTCAATGACATGGCCGACGCCGACAGTCCACAAGAGAGCGGGACAGCGGTAAGGCTTAGTCCGCAAACCCTCGTGGTGTTTGATCATCTCAATGGCGGCGGCAGAGACTTTCACTTCTTGCCAAAAGCCTGCGTCCCGAACCAGAAGG
>Ga0181343_1000038_pt1 | contig 57300 bp, 65 predicted proteins | sample Su13VDMLBSD_FD_130110 | JGI IMG/M metagenome (GOLD analysis project Ga0181343, IMG submission 130110) | Freshwater viral communities from Lake Michigan, USA - Su13.VD.MLB.S.D | ecosystem: Environmental > Aquatic > Freshwater > Lake | place: USA: Michigan | collected 2013-07-15
ATATTCTTTTGCAATTGCAATGCCCGGAGATACCGGTGGCGGGTTTACCATATCACATGGTAGAAGTCATGTAGCAGGGCAATTGTCTTATTTGCGGGTACTGCGTACGGCAGGGGAAGCAATACTCGACTTTTGTGCCCAACATGCTCCTAGCTCCATCGATGTTACTGGGTATGACATAGAAATGGGTAAAGACCTTCAAAAGACACGTATATATCGCAGCCTGCTTCAAGCTAATGCTGCTAAATTAGCGGCGGCCGGTTATCGCATATTGGATCGCAGCGGAAAATTATATTTGGTGGCGCAAGGTCGCTATGATGCAACGGGAATTGAAAATGATTAAATTACGCAACATACTAACGGAAATCACATTAGGGTCTATTAAACCCTATGCAACACAATGTGTGTGGAAAGACGATTTTTACCTGGGACAAACATATTATGAGTCTGGATTCTCGGCTGAGGGTCAACCCGTAACAATGACTTTAAGTCCCATACGCGCGGCGGATGGAGAACGAGAATATATATTCGTATTTACAACGCAGAATCGTTGGGGCATGCAATCTTATTCACATGACTCTTCTGTGGCACGTGGACACATAGATTATCTACGGCTAATACGTACTGTCGGAGATGCCCTGCTAGATTTTTGTGCCCAACATTCTCCCGATGCTATAGATGTATCGGGCGGAGATGCTGATGTGGCCGCGAAACAAAAAAAGAATCGCATATATGCTGCATTTTTACGAGACAATGCTACTCGTTTGGCGACAGCGGGGTATACGAGTCTAATGCGCGGAGACAGTCTTTGGATAGTACGAAAATCCAATGCTGATGCAACGGGTGTTGAATAATGTGCGGACATGTGCGGGCCTGGAAATGATTTGTGCGGGCCTGGAAGGTCGCACTAACGTTCTAAATGATTTACAAACGTACTATATTTATAATAAATTTTAGGAAAAGAAATGGGACTTAAATTAAAAGCACTTTTAGAAGGATATGCGTGGGAACGTAAGGCAGATGGATCTTTGCCTACCCTTAAGGATGCAATAGCAACACACGCAGCCAATATAGCCGAAACAGAATATAAATATGCTGGACGCAAAGTGACTATTGATAAAAATGGTACTGAAGATCAAACTAAGTGGAAAGTAAAATTTACGGATTCTGATAAAACTGTTGATTATGTAGATGCCGTTGCTAACATTACACCTAGACCAAAAATGAATGAACCTAGATGGCAGGATAATGATGGTGATGGTAAATGGTATGAACCAGGCGATGATGTAAAAGAAATCACCGAAGGTCATAATGATCACAGCATATTAGATATGATTTCAGAAGCTGAAAACATTGTGCAAAATTTACGTCGCAACATGGCTACTAATAGTGTATTGCAACGTCAAGAGAAAATGGGTTATCTTAAAGCTTATGATGAATTGTTAGACATACTTAGTGATATTGGCGTATCAGCAGAAATGGAATAACATGTTTAAACTTAAATCTTTAATTGTTGAACAAACGGACCGTGCTGATTTAGTTGCATTACAAACTATCTTAAATCAACAGCAGGATATTTTTATGCAAACTCTTAATAAATTAGAATCGATTGATTATTCTACTATTACGGATGAAGCTGCAGAGACATTAACAGTTAATGCAAAAATATTATGCCAAGTATACGTTGAATATTGTAAAAATACTGAAAGTACTATAAAACAATATCCAGATGAATCCGTAGAAACAATTGTAGATGAAAATGCTAATACGTTGCTGCAAAGAATCGATAATGAATTAATACGTTAAATATATGATTAGTCTTAAAGATTTATTGGAATCAACTTTTGATTCTTTAGCATATGAAGTTGATCCGGAAGATTTAACAGATCCAGGACCGCTAACTTTATATGCTCCAGAAGAAGTTCCTAATAAACCAGTAAGTGATATTATGACGACTCCCGAAGCAGATGATTTTGTAGTTGCTTTGCGAATGGAGATGAAACGTATTAAAACCAAAAATATTTAAGATGCCTGCTACCTTAGGCAATACGTTTTGAGGTGAACGTATAGAGTGCTAGCAGAAATGTTAGCACTTTTTTACTGTTTTGTAAAACTTTTCTAGAAAAAGATTAGGATCGTATTGATTTATTTCTTATCTTTATATTATTAATTAAAAAAATAAGAGTTATGAGAAAATCAGTTAAATTGCAAGATGTTCAACCGAACAAACGTTATCGATTACATATAATTGATACATTAGCACCAAAAAACAGTAGTATTCTTAGAAAAGAAACAGCTTTTGGTAACATGTTAGGTAGTAATGTATTAAAGAACTTAAAAGACAATCCTGAATGGAAGATTAAATTGTTAGAAGAACAATATTTAGAAATTGAAATTGAAACTTCGGAAGAATTAGTTAATTTATATCACCAAACGAATAATTTGATAGAAACATATCAATTGATGGCGCAACAAATTCGCAAGGAAATGTTAGCTAAGCCAGCTGGATATATGGGACATGTTAATGGAGGATATTGTGATGAATTAAATAATTTAGCCAATTCAATAGAATCTTGTTGTAGGTATTTAATAAAAGTATCTTATTTATACGCACAAACTATTAATGTTGAACCGAAACATGTACCAGAACGTTGGTGGTAGTATTAAATTAATATATCTATAAGTCCCCATTTACGGGGGCTTTTTTACTATTCGCATATTTATTAATATGAAGAAGATATTTGCATTTCTAGTAGGTTGCGTTGCAACAATCATACTAGCACATTACGCATTTTATGAAATGTTATTTACCAAGGATAATAAATGAGTACACCAATAAAAACTCCAAAATCATTAGCAGATTCAACCGTTAAAATTTTAACAGATAGACTGCGTGATGAATACACAGCACATTACTTTTACCGCAACGCTACGAATTGGTGTGCAGGTATTGGATATTTGAAAGCGGCTACATTCTTTGCACAAGAAGCTGAAAATGAATTAGAGCATGCAAAGGGTCTGCAAAAGTATTTAGTGGATTGGAATGTGATGCCTTTATTGCCTTCAATTAAACCAAACATTACATTTACGGATCTTGTTGATATTATCAATAAAGCGTATGCATTAGAATATTCATTGTTTGAATCATATATGGCAGACTCTAAAGAATTATTTGTGTCAGACCTTAGTACATTTGATTTTTTAACAACATACCGTACGGGTCAGACCGAATCGGTAATTGAATATTCAGATTTACTTAATGCAGCAATGCTAGTAAATACAGAAAATAAATTTGAAGTATTATATTTTGAACAAACTTATTTTTAAGGTGTGAGATGGCAGCAAAAGCAAAAGGAAATACCGTAAGTGTACATGTTAAACGTCCAAAAGTAAAGCGTCCAGGCGTGCACGCTAAAAGCAAATCAAGCAAAAATAAAACAAGTAAAAATTACGTTAAATCGTATGTGGCTCAAGGAAAATGATACGTTTAAAATACATACTTCTAGAATCAAAGCAGATACCTAATGTTTTGTTTATTAGCGATAATGGTGTTGATAAATCTAAAGGATATGCACGGAAATTAATTGCTAGCGGCATTGTTACTGGTGAGGTTTATACTGCAGATCAACAACCAGCTGACGAATTAGTTCCATTGGTATATTACAATTTAGCATCCGGATATTATGATGCTGTAGTAATTCAATGTAGCGGATTGTACGATGATGATGAAGAAATAATATTAGAAAAATTTCAATTAATTGTTGATATTTGTAAACGCAAACAAATAGAACCTATTTTTATTACATTGCCGACAGATCGATTTATTACGGATGATAAATATACTCGTATTAATATTGTTAAAATTAATTCTTGGATCAAATCAACTACAACATATGTAGATTTGTCAAAAATTAACGACGATGTTTATTTTACGCGTGATGGTAAACGGCTAAATAAACAAGGTAATGCTGTAATATATAATCAGTTAAAACGTATATTTGCTGCATATGAAGATGAAACTACAGATTTACCAGTAGAAACTGAAACTGATCCTAGACAATTACAAAAAGTACAACGTGCATTAAATAAATTAGGTTATACAATTGATCCAAAAGAATTAAAACTTGTCAAATCAGGAAAATCTACTGAAAAAGCAATTGAAGAATTTCAATTAAAAAATAGTTTAACTCCAACTGGAGAATTAAATAAACAAACACTAACTAAATTATTTTCTTTAAATGCAATTGCAGCAATCGCAATTGATGAACCAAAAGCGATAGAAAAAGTTAAAAAACAATTTGGATATACCGGCGAAAATACAGATGCAATGGAAGTTATGCAATACTTAGTAGATAAAGGATTATCTGTAGCTGGTGCAGCTGGTATTGCTGGTAACATGAAAGTTGAATCTAATTTTAAAACTGATGCTGAAGGCGATAATGGAACCTCAATCGGTTTAGTTCAATGGCACGCATCAAACAAAGAAGCATTATTTTCTTGGTGTGAAAATAAAAAATTAGATCCTTTATCATATGAAGCACAGATGGCATTTTTATGGTTTGAATTACAAACTAAATTTAAAAGCTTGTTAGCATATTTACGAACTACAGAAGATCCTAGAGATGCAGGATATCGTTTTGCAGATGATTTTGAAAATCCAGCAGTTATTAGTTCAAAACGAATGGATTATGCAGAAAAATTTTTTAATGAATATAATGAAGCTAGTGGAAATACTGGAGAAGATGCTGTTGGTCAGCCGATTGGTACATTAAAATCAATTTGGAATAATGTAAAAACTGCAACTGCAGTAGGTGGTGTAATGACAGCTGCAGCATTAACAGATTATTTCGGAGAAGGCTCTGGAAAATTACCTGGCGCTTCTAGTGGGGGTGATAATGGCGATTGGGGAGGAAGCTTATCTAAATTAATTTCAATATTGCCGGCCGGTACCTGGCCAGGAACACATAAACGAGCTAGAAAAACTTCAAAAGGCGGCGGCATATCTGACCATTACGTAGGAAGAACAGATTCATATGCTGTCGATTTTATGCTCGATAAAACATTTAAAGGTGATAAAACAGCTGCTACTAATTTTGCAATTGCACTTGCGCAAAACGCCGGCAAAAATATTACATCATGGAAACCATATATCAATTCGTATTTAAACATATTTACGCCAGATGGATATCGTGTTCAAATAATTTGGTTGTCAATGGTCGGTGGTAATCATTATGATCATGTACATGTAGGTGTAAGAAAACAAAATAAAAAATAAAGATATATTTATATAAAAATTGGAATAAATCATGAAAATATTTGATCATAAAAATCCTAGACATTTACAAATTCTTAAAGAAGAATTAGCACGTGCTAAAAAAATACTAAATGAAGTATATTCTGCAGATCGAGTTTGGGATGCAATGTCTGAAGAAGAACAAGAAGAAGCACTAATGGCAACAGCGGATGACGAAGGTCCAGATCTGGCTGATAAATGGACGGGTGCTAAATGGGATGAAATTCCATCTGATTTACAAGATATGATTAATCTAAGTGATTATGAATTAGCAATTGATGATAAATTTGGACGTTCTTTATTACGAGGAATTAAAAATGCATTACAATCGAATCCCACTGCAAAAACATTTGTTGACAAATTTTTACGAGCAGTCAATCGAACATCAGTTGAAAATTTAACAGTTAATCAAGTAACTAAACTGAATACAGGTCTTTATCAATTTTTAAGTCAAAGTAGTCCCGGGACACAATCTACTCCAACTTATAATCCGCGAGAAATACCTAGCGGTGCACCTAGTAAAAATAGAGATTGGCGCGGCGGTGAGTGGACTGGTGATTAATGGCAAATACAGAATTCATAATGATAACGATTATACATCATGATGTAGAAACTATTCGTTATGTTAATAGAAATTCTGTAGTACAAGTATTTGAAAAAAATGATAAAATTTTCATAGAACTTTCGGGATATGAAACATTGCAAGTAAAAGCCCAAAACATACATGAATTTATGGATCGTTTTATCAAGTAACATATTTATAATAAATAAAAAAGGTTAATATGACATCACAAGAACTTTTCGCAGAAATGGAATCGCACTGGTTATCTTTCAAAGAAAATCACGAACGTTTTCAAGAAAAACAAGTTAAAGCAGCCGGCGTTAGAGCTCGCAAATCAATCAATGAATTAAAAAAATTAACAAGTAAATATCGTTCAACACAATTGGCAGAATCCAAATCAGAATGAAATTAAACGCAGAACATATTGCAATTAAAACTTTACACAAAATGTTAGCAGAGCAAGGAGAACCTGCTGCAGCTGGTGCCAGTGCCGTCGAAACGGATAATGCTGATTCAGATGCTACCGATTCTCCTTTTACTCCTGCAGAAAAAAGATTTTTAGGTAAATTTGATGCATATGGGACTAACCATTTAGGTATCATTTATTCCGTATCTGATATAGGTATTAGAGAATTCATGGCACGAAGTGGAAAAGAATTTAATGTCACCCCGGAGATTCTAATTAAATTGTTACGAGATAAAATCATCAAACTAGTTCCATATACAGGTTTTGGACGCAATAATGATTATACAATTGAATTACAATTATCATTAGATGATGTTAAAGGATTAGGTGACGAAGATAAATCAAAAGCCGAAAAGGGATCTTCAGCATCAGGTGCACCTGCAGGAGGAGGTGCAGCAGGAGCAATGCCAGAAATGCCACCACCAGCACCAGAAGTTGCATGGGTAGTAAAATATGGAGATATTCTTAAAGAATCAGTAGTTGTTGCAAAAACAATATTAACTGAAAAGAAGAACTTATCTTCTACAATTTATGCAAAACAATCTAGAATGTTAAAATCATTACCTAGAGACTTCATTAAACATTTAGAACAAGTTATATCAAAAATATCTAGAAAAAAATATACTAAATCAGAAAAGCAACGTTTGATTGCAGACATTTTAGATAACTTATCTATTAATTTAGAATTAGATTCTAAACAGATTGGTAAATCATATGAAATGTTCAAGAAACAAGGCAAACTTAACAAGTTATTAGACGAAAAATAACTTTGATTTAACAATAATTTTTCATATTATACGTATATAAGTTATAAATTAATTAAAAACAAAAAAATGGCGTATTACACAGCAAAAGTCCAGCTCATCGATGTTATCGATACACCAAAAGGACAGAAAGAAAAGCGAGTTACGGAGACGTATTTAGTTGAAGCATTGTCAGTCACTGAAGCAGAAGCTAAAGTTATTCAAGATTTTAAAGGATATACCTTTGATTTTGAAGTAAAATCCGTTGGAGCAAGTAAAATCATTAAAATTATCGAATAATGACATTCAAAATTGGAGAAACAGTTATCGTTACCGAGGGTGATGTTAACCAAGTTGGTGTGGTTTTAGATAAATTTGTAGTATCTAAGCGTGTTGTATATGATGTCTTATTAGAAAGTCGATCTGCGGTATGTATGATCGGCACAAAGGCAACTGATTCAGCTTATATCAATCCATATTTATCCGGATTATTATGTCATTCTGGTATGATTGAGACAACAATTCCATATAAACATATGTTAGACAATGATTTATTACCAATAACTAAATCATAACATGGAAAAGCAGGAATTACAAGAAACAATTCTAAAAAATCTAACATATACCGACGAAGAAATGAAACGTTGGGATGCATTAGAAGCCGCCGATCCGGATTATATGATGTATAGTCCGCATCCGGTAGGATATAATACTACAGCGGAACAACGTTTTTTAATGCAAAATCTTTTAGTAGGATTTGCTGGAGGAAGTTTGCTTGATATAGGTTGTGGTAGATGTGATTTATACAATGTAGCACAAGAATTTGCATCATTGAATAATGATATCGTTGCATATAATGGCATTGATCATAATCCTATAATGACTCAATTAGGAGAAAAGAAATGGGGCTTAACAGATGTCATGGTAGGTGCATTCGAAACGGCAAAATTACAGCCACATGAATGGGTAGTTGCATCTGGCATATTTACAGAACGCAGATGTGAAACAGAAAATGAAGATTTAATCAAATTAATAGACAACATTGATATTCTTTATAATGCAGCTACTCAAATCGTTTCATTTAATTTATTGAATCCAATAAACACCACACATCATCAAGGATTCTTTTATGTTCATCCTGGACTTATTCTTGATATGTTAATTGAAAAATATCGTTATGTTAATTTACGTAACAATTATTCACCCGATGTATATACAATAACAATTTACAAATATTAATTATGACACACAGCATTAACCAACCATGGGCAATTAGCGATAAATTCCGCGGACGATATGGTGACGTATGGGCAGATTTAGATTTTGTTTTTAATGACAAAATTTCTGCAGAAGTATTTAAAGAAGATCCAATGAATACAGAAATTGGATGTTTAGAAATTTTTAATCAACGAATCAAACTTCGTTATAAAGATTTAATTAGATTATCAAAATCAATGAATGAAATGTATGCGAAAGCTGTTTCAGAAAAACCTGCAAAGGATTATGCATTCAATGTAGAAATTAAATCATATGCTTTTTCATTGCGTAAACATGAAATTGGCAGATTAGCAGAAACAATTTCGGAGGCAGAGGCAGTTACGCTTCGTAGTTACGAATTAGGTTTATATTTATAATAAATAAATGGTAGGCCATATGAGTGCTACTTACATATATTATTATAAAGCTGATTCTAGTTGTGAGCCAATTGGAAGAGTAAATGCTGATGATGCAGATGATGCAATTGATCAAATAGCTATTATAAAACAATTGTCTCGAGATTCAATTGAATCAATATTCGTAATTGAACAAGTAAAGGGAGGTAGAGATGAAAACGATATTTGATGAAATTCATGTAGGATATCCGGAATTTGAATACTTTAATCAGTTACCTAAGCAAGACCAACTTCAATATTTTTTTGATGTGTATGAAGCACAACAATCAATTCAAAATAATGAAGGTTTAGTTCCGAACTTAAAATCATTTTTTGAATCAGTTCATTCTTCATTAGATAAAGAAGATACAGAATCAGATGCAGCTGCAATTGAGTCAGGAAATGTACAACGTGTTGATGTAACTATAGATGATGAAAACATAATGATTGAATCAAATAGTTTACGAGCAGTACGACACGTCACAAATAAATTCATTGAATCTGGATATATTATTCAACGTGACCCGGCAACGGAAAAGATGTTTAAAAAAGATAAAGTTACACGTTATATCCGAGTATTCCGGATTATTGATTTTATAACAGGTATATGTTTAAATTAATTGCATATGGCAAAAAAAGAACAAGTTCCAGAAAACATTCAAAAACAATTTAATAAAGTACAATTTAAGCCAGGGGAGATAGTATTCTTTACCTGGCTTGGTACTAAAAAATACGGTTATGTTAAAGCAACTAAAGAAACTAATTGGGGTATTCAATATACGGTTGAAGCAAATGGTACTAGGTATCCGTGTGGCATTCAAATCAAGGGGCATAAAACAACGTATACAACGGGATGCATCTATGCCGATGAAACTAGAGCATATGGAGCCGAAGAACTTGAGAGACGTTGCCAAACCGGACACAAAAGCACATATTCAGAAGTTATTAGAGAGTCCGGTAGGACAACGGATGAAAGCCGAAGCAGTAATAGAAATGTCGGAAGCGTATCTGACAATACTAGCAGAAAGACAAAGAAGTCCAAAGCTAACCGTGTCGGAAAGAATGGTATTCTCGATGGCAATGATGGAGTGCAGTCAAACAATACAAAGAAACGAAAAAATTCTGAACTCGATTCAGCAATCCAACGTCAACGAGACTTTTTAAATGGATTTGTTAAACGAGACTAATATTTAGATTGGGCAAATATTTGCTTAAGTTGATAAAATTTCCATTTCTTAGCCATATCAGTTGGATCAGCTGGAATACTCATTTTATTTTGTTTTAATAATTGTTTGTATTGTTCTAAGGTTTTAACTTCAGTTTTAAATACAAATGCCCCGGGTTTGTCAAAGGATAACAAATTATCCAATTGTTTAATATCAAAATTCAATAAACCAGTTTGTCTAGTTTTCCATTGTTTAACTGCTTCTTTACCATATATCTTTTCTAAAATACCAGCTTTGTCTGCAGTATTGATAACTTTGTTAAATGATTCTGCATTGTATACAGGAGGAAGTTTAACGGTTACGCCGGGAATTAAACCGGTTTTAATTTCTTTTCCTATTTTAGCTTGTATGCCCCCGGTACCATCTTTTTCCATTTGACGTAATACTGGTCCAGCTTCTTTTGCAGTTGCTACATCTAGATGAGCAATAAGCCAATCAGCTGACTTTTTACCTCGCTTAAATTGATTAAATATGCGATTAAAAACTCTTTCTCGTATTAATTTAAGAATCTGCGGATCATCAAGTACGTTAAATATTCTATTCCGATCTTCTTTTGAAAGCGTTCCTTTTTCATAGCGTCGTTGTACGCTTTGTTTAAATTTAGCTAAACCTTTTTCACTTGAAAGATCTTTATGAAATCTAACTATATCGCCTATAGACATTCTAGCTAGTTGTGCTTCTGCATTTGCAACTCCACTTTTTGAAAATCTTCTATACACCCATCTCAGACTTGGTATTGCCAATGCAGCTATACTTAGAGCAATTATTACATATCGATAAGTTTGACTAACTGGCCCTGCAGAGTTATCATTTTTTGATTTATTAGGATCGACGTATACTAGTCCGGTTTGTTCTTGTAACAATGATTTTTTAATTATATGATCTAGTATAATAGCTGACTGTTTATTTTCCATATGATAATTTTTCCTTTGCTTTTTGATATCCTGAATCTGATGACATTCTATTAAGTTTAGAATCTACATAATCTTCTATATCCATTCCTAAATCTACATATATTTTGTCCCATACTTTATTAGATACATCTTGAGCCGTAAAAAACGTTCCTAAATGCGCAGCTGTTTTAGTTCCTAGTACACTCATTTTCAATGTTCCATTTCCGATTTTTTTTAGAATGCCTTTTATGCCTTTTGATGATGCTCGAGCAGTTGCCATTGCAAGTTCATTTTTAGCTCGAGCTTTAAAATATGCATCTAAATTACGTTTAATTAAGTTGTTATTTTCAACTAATTCCTGTACAGCATATACTTCAATTTTAGTCAAAAGATTGTATTTAGATGTTGCTAATTTTTCTGCTAAAATTGCCATTCCTTCTGCCCCTAAACGTTTTATGAATGGTATCTTTGTTATACCTTTTAATGCAGCCGGCAACAATGCAAATATAGTTGAATAACCTGCATTTAAACGATTTCCTTCGTTCCAATATGCAGCTGCATCAGCTAACATGATGCCAGATGATATTAGTAATCCGGCACCTGGTATGAATGATGTTAAGATTGATAATGTTAAAAAATATTGATGTTTGAATTCTGGATCCATTAATGAACGTTTCATCCATGTATCCCATGCAAGTTCTCCACCGGGAGTTGGTTGTTGTGCTTGATCTACATCACGTTTATACCATTTGTCTACCCATATTAATTTATCAAAAAGTGGTTTAAGACTGGTATTAGATACTCCTATATTGTTTAAATGAGTTATAACAGTTTTGATATATTTTAAAGAAATAGGTCCATATTTTAAATTCGTACCAACTTCAATATATGATGCAATATATTGAATAATATTCTTTCCGGAAATTTTATTGAATATTTTTTGTATAATATCAAACTGTTTTTTGGTTTTAATTGAACGAAGTGCTTTAATAACTTTAACTTCATCATCCCATAACCAACCTTTTGCATTATATATAGTTTTTGCAATTTTATATTCTGATGGATACTTTTCTTTGTATGCATCTAATGAATATTGATTAAAAGACTTCGTTGCAAAAAGTTTCGCATCTCGTTTACTAGGATCTGTGATTTGTTCTGCAAGTAACGTTTTTAGTTTTATCATTTCCATATTAATAAATATGGTCATATACGTAAACTTTATTTTTAAATTTGGTTGGATATTGTTGCTGTATTTTATATATTATATAGTATAATTAACCAGTTAAACATTTAAAAATAAAGTTATGAAAAAATCCTTTATCATCTTTGCATTAAGTTTTGTAAGTAATGCCTTTACTCAAACTTATGATTATGATCCGTTTGCTGATGTATCAAATAAAAGTATTAAATTTATTGAATCATTAGATTCGGTAGATTATGCTAAAATAAGCAATGACATTCTAATTAAATTAAATGCTCATAGAAAAGCTAATGGTTTAAAGCCTGTTACTTCTAATAAAGATATGGTTAGTTATGCTAATTTGCATACTAAGCAAATGATTAATGATTCTGTATATAATCACTCAAATCTAAATAACGGGGCGTACAAAGCCGAAAATATCATGTTAACTCATTTGTTTGGTGCATTTCTATCAGTAGATGATGAATACATGAAAAGTATCGATGATATTATGATGAATTCATGGAAACGATCTAAAGGTCACAATGTTAATATGTTGTTGCCAGATGTTACGCAAGTAGGTATTGCAGTATACTCCAAAGCAACCGTAAAGAATGGCGTATATAGTTATATTATAGAAGCAACCATGGTATTGAAATAATCAGAATATATAAACAGTAAAAAAGCCCCCGTTAAGGGGCTTTTCTTACATTATATTAAAATGTACATTTCATAGTACGACCATTAAATACTGGCATTGTTTGCGTTGGCATATTTTTAAATACTTTTGGTAGTTTTACATTAGGAAGTTTTATTTTTGGCCAACTCCAAAAACTCCATTGAATTCCTCCTTCAAACCCGCCGGCTAATGAAACTACATATTCTCCTTCGACAGCTTGATCTTTAAGACTCTTCGGCATAACAAGTTGAACAGCAATACCAATTTTAGATACTCTAAATAGACTATAAGTTGCTTCATATTCTGATTTCTTTTGTTCAGAATTAGCTCTATCTGCATAAAAAGCCTTAGGTGTTAATTTAGGATTTTTTTCATATGCTGCTTGAAATAAAGGGCCATAATTAGCAATAGTAAATGTAGTTCCCAAATTTGAGCCGCCTACACTTTCCCATTCAGGTCCAACATTTGCATTTAATTGTGCCGGATTTTTTATTATCTGCGTACTATTTTCTGAAATTATTTTTCCTAGATCTTCATTAATTACTCGTTCAGTAAAAGAAGCCATCGATTTACATCGTGCTGCAGCTAATGTTACGTTATTTTTTTTGTTATATACTTTATTGGTTTTAAATGCAGGACCGGTACCGAAAGATGAATTAACAGTACTGGTTGCTGCATATGTAAAAATATTCATTGATTGTACGTCAATTGTTTCATTTGGATATTGATTTTGTAATTCAATGATAAATGTTTTAATTTTATCAACCATTTGTACAATGGCTTCTCGCGAATCAACTGTTAATGATGTACCATCATCTCCAAAAAAGTTTTTTTGCATTTCTAAATGATCTGCATCTGATACTTCATTTGGTGGATATGAAAATTTGATAATTTCAGGTGTTGATGTTATAACTTCTTTATTACTTACTCCCTTTGCAGCACCTTTTACAGATATATCACCTTCTTTACTAAAGTATATAACATCTGCTTTTTTTACAATTGTATCAATATCTAATTTAATAATTTTACCTGCTCTGATACCATCTTGAAACGCTGGTGATTTAAGTTTTGCAAAACACTGAGTTTGAATATCTGATAGCATCTTTGCACGTGCATTGTTATCAGCTAGTATATTTTGCGTTGTAGCCTCCGGAGAAACTTGAGAACCTTTTTGATTGATTTGTAATGCATTGATCATGTTTTTAGCAGATGCCTTTGCTAAATTAACATCTTTAAGTGTATAACCACCATTTGGCAGAAATGTATAAGTTTTAGGATCGGTAGATGGTTGTCCTTTTGTTTTTATAAAGTTAGTTAAACTAGAATTTTGTCTCGTTATATAATCTGGCATAATAAATACACCAGCATCTGCCGTTTTTCTTAAAGCTACCGGAATTACATTCAATGCTGCTTTAAATTGTCCATCTAAATCACTGCTTCCTTTAAGTTGATTGATAACTTCTTGTTGATATCGATCAGCTAAGTCACGTAATTCTTGTTGCGTTTGTTTAGTCTGTCGACCATCTGATGTTCCGGCTTGTTTTGATTTTTCACCAATATCACCTAATCCATAATATGGATCATTACCACACCATATTAGTAAAGATTCTCTAGTATCAGGACCATCATGTTTTCTAAACCATTCCATTACTGGCCCATATATTGCATATTTAGAATAATCTTCTGCAGCGTCGCGTGTTTTGACATAGTTAATTATACTATTAATATTAGCATTCTCCCAAGCAATCGTGCCACCCTTTGACCAATCGGCTTTTGAAAGATCTGGTTCTACTTGTTCAATTAATCTAATAGCCGATTCGTCTAGATTCTTAGTACCGAATCTCAACATGTTTCGTTTAATAATTTCGTGTAAATTCATATTGATATCTTTTTTTAAATAAATATCGTTGTAAAAAAAATAGCATATAGTTTGAATTAACTAGTTTATTTCTTATATTAATAGTATAATTAACCAGTTAAACATTTACATTATGAAAAAGTTAATCATATCTTACATTGTATTTCTTTTTGCATTCAATGCATTTTCTCAAAAGATTACATTTCAATTAAAAGAAAAACGTATTCATTATACAGATATATCTGGTAATGATGCAAAGCTTACTAACATCACCGAGCCTACTTCTAGTACATTAACATTTAATATTAAAGACAGTACAATGACTTTACAAAAAAATGGCGAAACTAGCGTAACAAAACTTTCTAAAATTTCAAAGAAAGGACATCAATACTTTTTTGAATCCGTAGGCAACTATGCTATTGATCAATCAAAATCAGTAATTACATATTACATGATTGATTGCAAAAAACAAGTAGGAACTGAAAAGTATGCTAGTTTTTGTATGCCTAACCTAATTCATGTAACTGATTTTAAAGGTTGTGTTTTAACTCGTTAAAGTTGTTTAACTAATGCATCCATTTTCGGAACAATCGTATCCATTATGTGTTGCATCAATAATTGTTCGTTTTGTTCAGACATAACAGCTCTACTTTGTCTTCCTGTTGATTTTACAAAATTTTGTATTGCTGTTTGTAATGATTTATCTGAAGTTCCGCCTTGGGGTGACTTGATGGCTGCCGGAGCAGTCATGTAGATTATATAATCACTATATGGTATGCGATAATAAGCAGCAGGAGATACTTTATATGTTTGTCCATCGCTACCTTTAAATGAAAACAGACTCGTAACAGCGAATGAGCTCATTACTCCATTATCTGCTAATTTTGAAGTCCACGTTGCAAATCTAGATTTCATTGATTCAGCATATGTATTATTAGTTGCTTTTCGCATTTGTTTCCATGGACTATTTGCTGGCTGAGCATCTAATGTTTCAGTTAACGCAGTTAACATAGATTTATCAAGTCCATATTGGCCATTAGCAACACTACTACGATCAGCAATCAGTTGTCCTTGTGTATTAAAAAGTTTTCCGGCGGCTGGGCCTAATTTTGGAATAAAATTTAAAACTTTTCGATCTGCACTAGTTTGAGCTGCTGGATTGATTGTCCATTGACAAACTAATTTTCCATTCATATTCATCATCAAAGTTGTACCATTGATAACAAATGACATTGTAGCTATCACGTCGCCAACTCTAGATTTATATGAGCCTGCAGCAGATACTGCTTCTGTTAAACGTTTAATAGTTGATTTAGATAAATTCTTTACTCCAAATCTAAGCAAATTTTCAGCTAGAATATTTTTCATATGATCCTTAAAGGTTTCGTTTCTTTAATATAAATATATCAGTAAAAAAATACTATTTATTTTGATTTCTAAAAACGTTTTCTTATATTATAGTATAATTAACCAGTTAATCATTTAAAAAATAAGAGTATGAAAAAGTTAATCATCTTTGCTTCTATTATTATTTCTAATGCGACTTTCTCGCAAATATTAAATGACACTATTAATTATTATAATGAAATTACAAAATCAACAGAATTTACAAATATAGCAAATAAATCACAACGATGGAAATCAGATGTTAAAATCTATATTGATGGTATATATGATTCTGTAGCTAAAACTGAAGTTTATAATGTTATTAATGAATTAAATGAATTGATAAACACCATTAACATAAGTGTAGTGAATAGTAAAACCGAAGCAAATTTAATTGCATTTTTTGGTTTTTGTAGTGATTACGATAAATTTGAATCCAAAGCAGCACCTTATTCCGGGAATAACTATGGTTTATTTGTTGTATATTCAAAAAATAACATAATAACTAAAGGTAGTTTTTATGTAGATGTTGTTAGATGCGGGTGGTTAGATACCACCTTGATTGATAAAACAAAAAAACATTTAGTTAGAGAAGAGCTAACACAATCTTTAGGTCTTTACAACGATTCTATGAAATATCCTAATAGTATTTTTTATCAAGGATTCACATTTACAAATGAATATTCTGATTTAGATAAAAAAATCATCAGAATTCACTATAATGATTAATGATTATACTTTTTTAACACCTAACATTTGACCCAATTTAGGATATCCTAGATACATTAAATAATCAGCATAACCTTTGAATTCAGGACAATATCCATCATATGTTCTTATTTTAATAAAATCTTTTCCAGGACTTAACTTTTGGGGTGTTAGTGTTTTTGGTATGGCTTCGCTCGATTCAACTCTAGGATAATAGTAATCAATCCCTGAACCGCCGGTCTTTGATTGTATTGGTATTATCAAATCAGCTTTACTTGGTTTTATTGAAAATTGTTTTGCCTCCCCATCTTCAAGAAATGGTTTATTAATATCTCCAGAATAATTCGTTGTTATTTCTCTATTAAATAAATATAAAAACTGTCCGTTGCCATTAGTTGGGTCTCCCCAATAACCACCGGCATACCAAGCTCTTGGTACAAAACTACCAACTATAACACCATCAACACTATTGTTAGGTAAAGAAAATCTTTCCATTTTTTCATATGTAAATGCTGTTTTTTGAGTAATTAAAATTGTCTTACCATTAATACCACTTAGCCCCGATCCCTCACCGCCAAGATAATTTACCATTGTTGGACTAAAAGGTTTAGCTTCAAATCCATAATTACCAGTTTTTGGATAAAATACTATGAATTTATTATAATCAGGTATTGACATAACTCCCGGAGCTGCACCTCCACCGATTTGTGGCGGCGTTTCGGTTTGTTCAATCAATCTAGATTTATCAGCCTCAGATAAATTCTTTACTCCAAATCTAAGCAAGTTTTCAGCTAAAATGTTTTTCATTTTGATCATTATTATTTCCTTTAAGGTTTCTTTTCTTTCATATAAATATCATTGAAATAAAAAAACTAGTAATTTTGAAATACGAAATATTTTTCTTATATTATAAAAAAAATCCTATGATTCGTTATGGTTATTGCTGTATTAATACACAGCTTTCTAACGCTGGTATCCGTACCGGTCGTGCAATGATTGACCGCAAGTTTAAGATTGGCGGTTTGCAACTTGCTTCCGACATTGCACTTGCCAATGCTCGCGATTTACTAACTATTCTGCAATGGAACGAACAACATGGTATTCGCTTGTTCCGTATTGGCTCCGAGATATTTCCTCGTTGGAATCATTATGAGTTACGTGACTTACCCGGCATTGATGAAATTACTCATCATCTGCGTATTGCAGGTGACTATGCACGTGCTCATGGTCATCGTCTTACAACACACCCTGGTCCATTTCATATCCTAGGTAGTCCCGATGACGTAGTTGTTGACAATTCTATTATCGGTCTTGAACGACATTCTGAGATGTTTGACCTTATGGGTTTTGCACCTAGCTTTGACAATCTTATCAATATTCATATAGGTGCTACTTACAATGATAAGCCTGGTACGGTTGCACGTTGGTTGTTTAACTATCATCGCTTATCAGATTCTTGTCGTGCACGTTTAGTTGTTGAGAATGATGACAAGGCTTCTATGTATTCGGTGCGTGAGCTGTATGAGTATTTGCATGTTCCGACACGTATTCCTATTACATTTGACTATTGGCATCACACTTTTAATACTGGTGACATATCCGAACAAGAAGCATTCTTCATGGCTCGCGACACTTGGGCTATTCATGGTGCCACGCAATGTACTCATTACAGCGAGTCACGTCGACGCGAGAATCAACTTCTTATTGAGCGTATGTTTGAGCATCATGGTATTTCTTTAGACACTATCGAACAATGGCCGACATTCCACAAACAATACAAGGAGTTTACCAAGATCAAAGAGCAAGCTCATGCCGACTTCATTACGCAGCTTCCGAATACATATGATGTTGATGCATTAGATATCGAGGTAGAAGCCAAGGCTAAGGAGTTAGCTTTATCGCAACTTAACATTACATGTTGTCAAGAAAATAATATACCACTGATTTTAGATTAAATATATTTATATATAATAATAGTAATAATATAATAAAAGGAAGTTATGCCAAAACCATTAAATTACCAAGCTGCAATTTTAAGTGATTTAGAAGATGCTAGAGAAGTTATTCGCCTATTAGGCAGATCAATTACAGAAAATATGATTGACAAACAATCAACACTAGATAACTTAGCACGAGCAATAAAAAAAATTGATTCAGCAAAACATCTTGTTAATCATCCAAATGCAGTGTAAATGAAATCATCTAAATCTTCACAACCACCAAAAGGTTACAAAAAAATGCAATGTAAATATTGCACTGAAATATGTCAACGTGTTGATGAAAAGGCAACGGCTATAACATGTTCAGAATGTGTATCAAAACTAGTCGCAGGCCAAGTTTTGGAAATACGTAAATAATTCAATATAATAAGTTATGTTAGAAGCAGAAAAAATCAAATCAAATTGGGAACGCTATCGAGGATTGGTTAATCAATTCTTTCCTACTCGTAAAGATGCATTAAATAAGATGTATGATGATTTCGAAGATCGAATGGCGTTAATGCCAGCATCTTCCATGGAACATTTTCATAATGCATTTGCCGGAGGTTATGTAGACCACGTACTTCGAGTAATGGATTGTGCATTAACTTTGCATAATACATGGACAGTCTGTGGTGCTGATATGTCTGGTTATACTGAAGAAGAATTATTGTTTGCTGCAATGCATCATGATTTAGGTAAAGCTGGATTTCCAGGTGATGGTAATGAAGTATATCAAGTAGAAACTTCAGATTGGCATCGTAAGAATCAAGGTAAAATGTATAAATCAAATGCAAATATTCCATTCACAATGGTACCGGATTTATCAATTTGGTTGTTGCAAGAATATGGTGTTAAAATGTCTTGGAATGAGTATCAAGCAATTAAGATTCATGATGGAATGTATGATGAAGCAAATAAACCGTATTTCGTTGCTAGATCACCTCAAGCTAAAATGAAAACAAATTTGCCAATCCTTTTGCATCATGCAGATCATATGGCGTCTACTATTGAATATGAACGTTGGAGAAATGGTAAAACATCAGCTCCGGCTCCAGTTGCAGAAAAAAGCAAAACACAAAAAAGCAATGGATTGAAAAATTTAGCAGAAAATAATCCTGCCGTTGAACAATCTTTGAACGATATTTTTAAAGCATTTAGCGAGGAATAACATGACATTATTTTTTTCAATAACAACAATCATATTCTTGACAAGTACATCGTATTTTGCCAGACGTGCATTTATATTAGCTGGGTTGCTAGCAGATGAACAAGAATACATGGAACAATTAGAAGTTACAAATGCTTATATGTATTCAAAAATTGTTGAAGCTTATAATTCAATGAAACAAATTGACCGCTTAGGTGCATTTGAAGAAGATGATGAAGCAGGCACAACGTTTGCATTGTTAAAACAAACTATAGAAGAACTTAAAGAAACATTTGAAGATGGCCAGGAAGAAGAAAAGTAATAATTATTTTACAAAGATAACTGATATGGCAATCTCTGCTTATAATCAGTCTCCAGAAAATGAAGCATTTCGCGAAAAAGTTTATCGCAGATTTATTTATCCTGCATTTCTAAAACTTTCGGAAAACATTATCAATAAAATTAAACCAGATTATATTGATTCTTCATTTGAAGACTTACAAACAGACTTAGTAACCTTTCTAACAGCACGTTTAAACAAGTTTAATCCTAATGCTGGGAAAGCATATTCTTATTATACTAGAACTGCATTAAATTATATTATAGCAGAAAATCAAAAAGGATATGCCAAAGTAAAAGCAGATACTTTAGAAATTGATATTGATGAACGTCGCAATGTTATAACGGAAATACACAATGCGGAAATGCGAGAAACGTTAGAATATTTTATGGATGCATACATTGAATATTGTTATGACAATTTAAACTATATTTTTACAAATCCAACTGATATTCATGTTGCAGATTCAGTTTTACATATTTTTGAATCTCGCGAGAACATAGAAAATTTTAATAAAAAAGCTCTTTATATTTTTATCAGAGAACGTACGGGTTTAGAAACAACAAACATAACTCGAGTTATAAAAACTCTTAAAGAAATCTACGAAACCAAATTTAAAGAATACGAACGTACAGACTTCATAAAATTGCCTTTTTGATATTTATATTAAAGGATTTTAAGTTATGGACAAGAATGATGAACTATTCAAAGGAACTAGTTTTGCCGATTTAATGTCCGATGTATATCACAATTCTAAAAAGAAGGATAGGCAAATAAATCAACTTATTGCTCAGTTGCAACCACTTATTAAAAATGCATCTGATGCTACTATCATTGTTCCTTTAATCAAAGAATATTTAGATGTTGCAGTTAAGAATGATGATCATCTTGTAAAATTAACTGCAATTGTTCAGCGTTATATTTCGACTAAGCAAACTATTTCCGGCGCCGATGGATTAATCAGCGATGAAGAAAAACAGCAACTTATTCGAATAGCTGAACAAACTATGACTGCCGAACTTCGAGATGAATTAGAAGATATGAATAACGATCAAAAAGAACTAACTCAAAAAATACAAAATGTAACAAGCAAGTTAGGAACTAAAACAAATGAATGATACGCATCATATACAATGGGATGTTGCAGAAGTATTAGAGTATGATTATACATATTCTTACATTTTTCCTGATGAAGGCAAAACTAATACTGATAATTTATTTGCACTAAAAGTTAAATCATGTAGTACACTGTTTAACAATAAATTTATTCTAGCTCGTCCTGCAAATAATGCAATAAAACGTATTCCATTAGTTGGAGAGATGGTTTTAATTTATAAAACATTTAACGAACAATCAACTAAATATAAACGACGAGAAAGTTGGTATTATGTTAGCACTGTAGATCTACAGGGTTCGCTTAATGAAAACATGTTACCAGGAATATCCGGAGAAAAAACTCAAGATGAAATTGATCGTACAAAACCAGGTCGTACATTTACACGTAAACCAGTAGCTCCATTACAGCCATATGAAGGCGATACATTAATCGAAGGACGTTTAGGAAATAGTATTCGTTTTGGAAGTACTGTTAATATTTCTGTTACAGATAGAGTTGAGCCTAATGTATTATCTGAAAATAATACATTAGTTCCGACATATTATTACGTAGAACCTACATGGAAAACTCCTAAATCTGCAGGCGGAACGGGTCCGGAGAATGAGTCAGCACAACCTATTATTGTATTATCGAATGGTCGAAAAGAATTACCAAATAAACAATTTATTGTTGAAAATCCAAATGTAGATGCATCTTCATTATATTTAACAAGCAATCAAGTTATTCCGTTATCGTTATCAAAACCAACAACGAAAAATAATTCATTTGAAGGTTCGCAATTTATTGGAGTAGGAGATAAAATTGTTTTGAGTGCTAAAACAGACGTTGTAGTATTAGATTCAAAAAAAGCAATTATATTAAATACTCCGGAGGAGGTACGTATTGGAGGTGATGATGCGGATGAACGTTTTGTTCACGGTGAAGTTTTAAAAGAAATTTTAGATAAGATCATATCACACTTATTATATACGCAAATAAAATGTGGAGATCTTACTGGAACTTTTTTAAATGATACAAATCTTAGAGCAGCTCAAAAAAAATTATATAGTGAATTAACTAGTAATAAATATTTTTTAAAGAAAACATAATATGCCAGCAGTATTTCCACCATTAGACCGTATACCTAATCTGCCTCCGCAGATTACAGATAAAGCTATTCAACAATTAAATAAAATAGTCGATCGACTAGGAGATAAAGTTGTAACGGTTTCAAAAGATTCAGTTAAACTACCTGAAAAATGTAATTGTGATGATCCTAGAATCAAAAAAATCAAAAAAGAATTGCAAGATGTACAAAGTCTTGTAAATAAATTACAAACAGAAATACCGAAAATTCAACAAATTATTAATACATCAAAAACGGTTATTACTGCAGCTAATGGTGTTAAAACTGCATTAGCAGCTGTTCAATTATCGATTCCGGCTACTGCAGGATTATTCGTTGCTATGTTGTTAAAAGATGTACAAGATGCAACTATTAAAAATGCTATAGCATCGGTTAATCAATTGTCAAAAGTTCCACAATCATTAACTGCTCAACTAAATAAATTTACTCCTACTATTCAAGAAGCATTGAATAAAATTGGTTCAAGTTGTAACGGAGAAGTTCCTGCAATTAGTATACCGACTTCAACTTCTGATTCTGGTTCATTTGGAGATGGCGATAATTTCGGAACAGATTTTGATTATAATGATTTGCTAGATTCAGAATTTTATCAAGAAATAAATGTATCACAAGAAGATTTAACAAAACGTTCGGAAGATATACAAAGATTGATAGAACAACAACGAAGTTTATTAAACTTACAAGAAGCTCCGAGTCAAGTATACCAGCAAACAGGACGTCCTGCTTCTGATTTAGGTAAAACAGGTGATTATTATATTGATACACAAAACTTAATGATATATGGCCCTAAGCCAACAGACACGGAATGGCCTGCAATGGGCGTAAATTACTAATCGCAATATTTATATAAAAAAAGATTCATATGGATTCAAAAACATTGATAAAAGCACTTAAACAAGCCGTACGCGATGTTATAAAAGAAGAGTTAACAGAAATTCTTCGTGAGGGGTTACAATCTACTATTAATGAGATGAAAACTACAAATACATCTAATGTACCAAATCGTAAAAATACATCGACCCCTGTGAAAAACAAAGTACAATTTCAACGTACTGGTTTTGCAGATATTTTAAATGATACTCCTTCAATGAAGGAAGGTAGTCCTTCAGTTTCTAGTTTTTCAGAATTAATGTCTGAAAATTATAGAGATATGAGTTTTACTTCTGCGGATGCACAAGGTTTTGGAATGATGCGACAAAATACAATGCCGATGCAATCAGCAGCACCGCAAGTAATGCATGACCCGGAGACGGGTAAAACATTTGATGTAGATCCTGTTGTAGCAAAAGCATTGACTCGCGATTATTCAGGACTTATGAAAGCAATTGAAAAGAAAAAAGGTAAATAATGCCATATCAAGTAATTGAACCGTTAACTAATCCGGCAGAACTTATACCATTAGGTGTCGGTTTACAATCATTTACTCCAATTTATTTAACTACAGATCAAGCATTTGAAAATTTAAAAACTTTACTATTAACTAGAAAAGGCGAACGTTATAATCAGCCAACATTTGGTACTGATTTATTAAATATTTTATTTGAACCAAATACTAACTTGATTAAACAAGCAATAAATGATATTATCAAACAACCGGTAGCTAAATGGCTATCGTATATTGATATTGAAGATATTAATATCGTAACATCTGAAGATGATCCGTTATTAAATTATAATGTTTTAATTACAATTTCTTTTTCAGTTGCACAATTTTCAACACAAACAATAACAATAGCCGTCGGTGATTCTGGCATAATAGAAGTAGCATAATTATGGAAATAAAAAAAGATGTTTCATATTTAGGTAAAGATTTTGGACAACTTCGAAGAAATTTAATTGAGTTTTCAAAACAATACTTTCCAAATACTTATAGCGATTTTAATGAATCGTCGCCTGGTATGATGTTTATGGAAATTGCTGCATACGTTGGCGATGTATTATCATACTATGCTGATAATAATCTTAAAGAATCTTTATTAGAACAAGCATCGGAACGTGCAAATATTTATGATTTAGCTAAATCTTTAGGATATCGACCAAAAAATGTTGTCCCGGCATATGTTACATTAGATATATATCAATTAGTTCCAGCGATTGGATCTGGTTTAAATGTACGACCTGATTTTAATTATGCGTTGTCAATTAAACCAGGAATGCGTGTAAAACAATCTGCCGGATCGGCAGTATTTAGAACTTTAGATTCTATAGATTTTAGTTATTCATCTTCAATTGATACAACAGAGGTTACTATATATGAATCAGACGAAACTACAAAATTACCAATTTATTATCTTTTGAAAAAACAAATACAAGCCGTATCCGGTGAAATAAAACGACAAACATTTACCTTCGATAGCCCTATACCATATGATAAAATTGTATTGCCAGATTCGAATGTTATAGAAATTATTTCAGTGACCGAATCAGATGGCGATAATTGGTATGAAGTTCCATTTTTAGCTCAAGATACTATATTTGAAGCTGTTCCGAATTTATTAGAAAATGATCCGGATTTATATCAATATCGTTCTTCAGCTCCAAGTTTACTTAAATTAAGGAAAACTGCAAAACGTTTTATTTCTCGATTACGAAGTGATAATAAATTAGAATTACAATTCGGAGCTGGAATTTCTGATAATAATGATGAAGAAATAATTCCAAATCCTAGTAATGTAGGAAATGGATTAAGTGGTGTTAGAAGATTAGTCGACGTTGATATTGATCCATCAAATTTTTTATATACTAGGACATATGGACAAGCTCCTGCAAATACAACGTTAACTGTAACATATACAGTAGGTAATGGTATTTCTGATAATGTTTCAATAAACGCATTAACTAATGTAGATTTTGTTGAATATGATGAAGATATTAATTCTACAAATAACATTTCAATATTGAATTTCGTAAAAACAACGATTGCTGTTAATAATGCAGTACCTGCTGCAGGTGCTAAAACTGCAGATACATTGCAAGATATTAAAAATAACGCATTAGGTAATTTTGCTACACAGAATCGTTTAGTAACACGAGATGATTATATTATACGTTCATATTCAATGCCACAAAAATTTGGAAGTGTTGCAAAAGCATATATCGTTCCTGATGATCAAATAGCACAATCAGATTTTCAACAAACCAGAATTGCAAATCCATTAGCAATGAATATGTATGTTTTAGGTTTTAATCAATCTAAACAATTGGTTGCACTCAATGATGCAATCAAAGAAAATCTAAAAACATATTTAGGTTATTATCGCATATTAACCGATGCAATTAATATTAAAGATGCATTTATTATTAATATCGGAATTGATTTTGAAATTTCAGTTTTATCAAATTATAATAGCAATGAAACGTTATTGAAATGTGTTGATGCAGTACGTTCAATGTTCGATGTAGATAAATGGCAAATAAATCAACCCATTATTAAATCAGATGTAACTACAACGTTAGCTAACATAAAAGGCGTTCAAAGCGTTGTAGGAGTTAAATTTAAAAATTTATTTGATACCGACTTTAGTTATTCTGGTAATGTTTATGATTTAGATACAGCCACGCGTAATGGTGTAATTTATCCATCATTAGATCCTAGTATTTTTGAAATTAAATTTCCAAATCAAGATATTCGCGGAAGAGTGGTAAGTTATTAGTTCTAGTATATTTATACTAAAAGTATATTATGTTTAGAATATTTTATCCAGAGTCTGATGCTACAGTATACGAAGGATTGGAAACTACTAATACTGGTTTAGATGAGATTTTAGAAATTGGTAAACGTCTAGGTACCGATGGTGAGACTTTACAAAAATCTAGAGCTTTAGTAAAATTTGATAAAACAGAAATTACTGATACGCTATCAAAATATAGTATCAACGTAAACTCTTGTAAATTCGTATTGCAACTTTATACTAGTTATGCAAAAAATCTTCCGGCTCAATATACATTAGAATCAAAAATAGTTGCACAACCATGGACTAATGGAACGGGTTTCTTAAATTCCAATCCTGTTATTTCAAATGGTATTACATGGGCTACTCCGTTCGCATCTTGGTCATTAGACTCACAAACCGGTGCATTATGGATTTCTAGTTCACAACAAATTGATTTAGGAACATCTGGAATTAGAGTTTCTGGCTCAGGTGCCGGCGGTAGTTGGTTATATAGTACGGGTAGCACATCATTTTCTAGTTCATATGAGTATTCATATCAAACTACAGATTTAACATTAGATGTTTCTGACTTAGTTTTAAAATTAATTAGTGGAAGTAATAGTCAATCAATTGATAATAACGGATTCATACTTAAATTTTCAGATGCAGACGAAGCTGATCCTAACGTAACTGGATATATTAACTTTTTTAGTAGAGAAACTCATACCATATACGTTCCTAAATTAACCATGTATTGGGATGATTCTTCATATACATCTGGATCATTAGTTGCTGCAGATTTAGATTCATATACAGTATATACAAAATTAAAACCAGAGTATAAAGATACTGAAATAGTTCGTATGAGAATTTATGCTCGAGATAAATATCCACAAAAATCTCCAACAAATTTATTTCCAATACAAACAGTTAAACGATTGCCAGCAACAACCTATTATGCAATACGAGATGCAGCTACAGATGAATACATAATTCCATATGATAATATTTATACTAAAGTAAGTTGCGATAGTACTAGTAATTTTATTTATGTTGATATGAATGGCTTAATGCCAGAACGATATTATCGTTTAGAATTCAAAATTGTAAGTGGATTTACGGAACAATATATTGATGACGAAATTTATTTTAAAGTAGTTAGATAATGGAAAAATCAAATTTAATGATTTCAAAACCAATTAAAGAAAATAATTTTGTATTAAATAATGCAAAATTAGATTCAAATAAAACGGCATTTTCTAGTACATACCAAAGCAAAGGGATTACTTATAGATCAAATGATCCAGCAGTGGTACAACGAGATGAAGCTGGCAATGTTATTCTTTTAGAAGGAGAAAAAAATCAATTATTACGTATTGAGCCAATTGCTACTAACATAACTACAACTTCAATGTTGAAAGTTTTAGATACCCAATTTACATATTTTAAATTTCCTACTACATATCCAATTGAAACTACATTGGATTTAGATTTAGATATTGACATTAATTTAGATCAAGATTTGAATTTAGAATTAAAATTACCAGTTGCAACTGATCCTAAGAATCAGCCAAATCCATGGGATAGAATTAATACGTCATATGAAAGTGATTGGTTTTATGGAGATATTTTATCTTCCGGATTTAGAGAATTGCCATTTACGGGAGGAACTCAGCCTAGAGTTAATGCATATACTTTAACTAAATCTACAATTGATGAATTACGGCGTTTAGATAAAACTTTAAAATTCACAATACAAACACAATATGTATCAACTTTTACAGAAGGCAATACGGGATTTTCATTACAATTGAATCGTGGAAATATAAAATCATATAGACCATGGCTATTTCCAATACCAGAAATACGAACATTAGCAACTCCGACAAGTGCATATCCGGTATTAGGTTTCGAATTTATTGTAAATGCCGATGACTTAGTTGAAGATGATTTTTATACACTTAATGTAGTTTCCGGTAATCCTGCTTATTCATTAAATGATGCAGCATATTGGAAAATAGAAGTAGTAGACATTCCTGATACGCCGCCATTATTTGGTATAAATGACATATCTGGTGTATATGATATACAAGGTGGTGGAGAAACTGTAACATTATATTCAATTGCAGATGTTCAAACAGAAATAGGAAGTAAAATACCTGGTACGGAACAATTTATATTTAGAAGTAATTAATGTTAAAACAATATAAAAATATAACTGGAAATGAAAATGCTAAGTCATTTTCAGCTGAACGTATTGAACGTACAAAACTTAATTTAATTTCGTATGATTCAGAAGCTGCATATTATGTTAATAATAAAATATTAACTGATGATAATTCTAAATTAGAGTTACATGTTTATTCTGGAGAAACTTGGTTAACTGGTAATCATTCAGTACAAGCAAAAAATTCTGCGGCTAGTGTTCGAAATAAAAAACTTAATAAACAAGTTCCTTTAAATAATACAATTTCAATTGATTTATATGAAGAATTAGAAAATTTAAAATTAACTGCTGGAAATTTTAGATTTGTTGTTAATTTTTTTAAAAATTTAATTGGTAATTTTGATAAACAACATTTGCAGATTGACGAAATATCTCCAGATCGTATGGAAATTCGTCTTCGAGCAATTGATGCAGATGATCCGGAATTTTTACAACAAATTACTTCATACATACAAAACGTTAATCAAACTTCCGATCGTTTTTATAAATCATACTTATTAAATTTTAGTAGAAATCAATGTGCATTATTTGTAAATAGTGTCGTTGTTGGGGAATACTTATATGTAAAGTTAAATGAACCATTATCAGATGAGTTTCAAGTTAATTTTAAATGTTGGATAGTTGAAGAACAAAAAAATGCATACATTGACCGAGTTGCAATTACACCGAAAGCTTTACAAAAACAATTTAATCGTTTAGGAAATCCAAATTGGCAAGCAACTGCAAAATATACTACTTCTAATGAAACCGGATTACGAACATGGACAGATTTATTAGGTTCATCAACTCAAACTTCACAACAAATCGTTGATGCATATTTTTCCGGAAGTTTATCAGGTATAAAATTAAACATAGATTATTCCGATTTCAATAATTTTATTTTTTATAGTTCCGCAACAGAGCGTTTGGAAAATTTTTTATATAAACTTCAACTATTAGAATATTATACATCACAAAGTATTATTGTATCGGGAATTTCTGGCAGTGTTGCAACAACAAATCAACAAGATTTTTTAAACTTAAAATCAAATTTAGTTGGAGGATTTGATGCATTTGAACAATACTTGTATTATCAATCATCATCTCTAGTAACAACATATGAAATTCCAATTGAACCAATAAATGTAAATGTTGCTAATGTTACTGGTAGTTATATCAAACCAGTTCCTAAAACAAATTCAACATATCCGTACATATTAACAGCAACTACGAGTTCACAATTTAAACAATGGTATGATGGCGTATATAGTTCAGCTTCATTATATGATCAATTAAACATCAATGCATTAGTATATGCAATTCCAGAATTTATACGTTTAGATCCGACAAATACAGAAACTGTTACATTTGTTAATATGTTAGGTCATCATTATGATATACTTTATACGTATATTCATCATATGACTCAAATTAATAAACGTGAAGAGAATCCTAAGTTAGGTATGCCAAATGAATTGTTATATTCGGTAGCAAAACAATTTGGTTGGAACTTAACTGATGGAAATCAATCACAAGAACTATGGCAATATTTACTTGGTACCGATGAAGCAGGAACTCCGCTAACTGGCTCAAATAGCGTTGGCGATCCTTCCGTTCCAGGCCGCGATATGACATATACCATATGGCGACGTATTGTAAATAACTTGCCTTATTTGTTAAAAAGCAAAGGAACTAAAAGAAGTGTACAAGCGCTTCTTTCTTGTTATGGAATTCCGCAATCTTTAATTAGTATTAATGAATATGGCGGTCCTAGAATTGAGCGTCCGCCGGTATATGAAAAACTCAATTTTGATTATGCATTAGATGTTAGTGGTTCTGCAGCTGGATTAGTAACTGTAAATTATTCCCAATCATTAGGTGCAGTTGAACTGCGTTTCCGAACAGATGATATCACAGATAATCCTTTGATACCAAACACAATGAACTTGTATACGATAGGTTCTAATACAGTAACAATTGATTTTACTAGTGGTAATAAAGGTAGTTTACAAATCAATGGAACTAGTACGGCTGATTTTGAAATATATAATGGAGAATGGATTTCTACATTGTTACGAACTAGTGGTTCAAATTTACAACTAATTGCAAAAAAATCAAAATATGGAAAAATTGTATCTACAGTAACAGCTTCATCAGCAGCTTTATTTGATGCATCAGGATCGTTAATAATTGGAGGAACAACAGGAGGTAGCCGTTTAGTTGGACAAGTACAAGAATTACGTTTTTGGGCCTCGAGCTTAAATGACGCTCCATTCGAAAATCATACAAAAGCTCCTGCTGCATATGATAGTAATGCAGATGCATATGATGAACTTATATTTAGATTACCACTTACACAAAAAATAAATCATGCACAGACAGGAAGTTTGCCAGGAATTCAACCAGTAGCTTCATCAATATCTGCATCTTTTACAAGTTGGACAAATTCAACTCCATATGATTCAATCGAAGAAACATATTATTATGATGCAATATCTTTAGGCGCCGGTACATATGATGATAATAAAATACGCATTGAAGACAATGAATTAGTTGGCACGTTAGATGTTAAAACTAGAGCAGAGCGTAGTCAATTTGATACAGCTCCTTTGGATAGTAAAAAATTAGGAGTATATTTTTCTCCACAAACAATGATTGACGAAGATATCATTGCACAATTTGGCTTTACTGCATTAGATGAATATATAGGCGATCCGGGAGATACAGATTCAAAATCATATCCGGATTTGATTCAATTTGCACAAACATATTGGAAAAAATATTCTGAACGCAATAATATAAATGATTACATAAAAATGTTTACATTGTTTGATTTATCATTCTTCAAACAATTAGAACAATTACTTCCAGCACGTGCTAGTAAATTAACAGGTGTATTAATTCAGCCTAATATATTGGAACGTAGTAAAGATACAATACTTCCAAAAATTGCACGTTATGATTCTACATTGAATGTAACAATAACAGAAATACAACCAACAGCATCCGGAGATTATTTATACTATACCTCTAGCATTGACGGAAATATTTTATCAATATCAGCTCAAGATGATGATCAATGGCAAATGTATTTAACGGCATCGACTGCTAAAAAGTATGATGGCGTTGCATATTCTCATGAATATTTAGTTTTGTCTGGTAGTAAATATATAACAGGTTCAACTCCGTATTGGTTAAGTGAGGCACTTTGTCCTGCAATTACATCTTCGGTAATATCTGAATTTGCTGAATATAAATTTTATATTTCATCATCAACTACAGCAAGTTATACGCCAGCTGAAACTAGTGATTTCTTTCCGCAAGGTATTGAAAATCAAAGATACTCAGGAACTAAAATGACATCTCCAGCATTTAATGTTAATTCAACGCAAACATATGATGGTGGCCCTGTTGCGGAATGGAGAACAGCTAATCCTAATCAATTAATATATCAAAACCTTGGAGAACAAGGAAGTTTTAGATTAGCATAAAAATTATACTAAACATATTTATATGAAATAAGGTTAAAACATTATGGGATATTTAGATAATTCTAGCGTTACAATTGACGCAATTCTAACATTAAAAGGTCGCGAGTTATTAGCAAAAGGTGGTAATGCATTTAATATTACGCAATTTGCTTTAGGCGATGATGAAATTGATTACTCGTTATGGAATCCAGATCATCCACTAGGAACTGAGTATTATGGTACTATTATAGAAAATATGCCTATTACCGAAGCAATTCCAGATGAAACACAGGCGTTGAAATATAAACTAGTTACATTGCCAAAACAAACAACTAATATTCCTGTGATCAATGTAGGTAACACTTCAATTACGTTAGCAGCTCCGGGTAATAGTGCAGTTATTGCTCCTAATACAAGCAATTTCCAAGGAGGAAATTCTAATTTAGGATATACTGCTATATTGTCTGATTCTACGGTAGCTGATATAACTGTAACTAGAGCATTACAAAATTCAATACTTCCAACTACTCCTAATTTTATTGGAGATAATGAAGATGCACAAAGTGTTGCAGTTGCAGGTTTTGAATTCCGAATTACTGCTAAAACACAAATGCTTGAAGATAAAACTGCAACAATTACGATAATTGGTAATGAGACGGGCGGAAGTGTAACTATCAATTTAACAGTTAAAAAAGTAACAACTGCTACGGCAGCAAATATGTAAGATAATATGAAAACAGAAAATTTCATTGAAACGTTAAAACAACAACCTAGACTAGGTGGTGTTCCTAGATTAAATTTAGGAGCGTTAAATCCTTCAGCTACACAAGTATCTAGAGTAAATGCAGATTTAGTAGCACCAGTACCACCGCAACAAATACAACAAGCAGCTGCTGCAACAACGCAGCAAGTACAACAACTTGCACAACAACTTGCAAATCAGATGGTTGCAGAAATGCAGCAAGCTTCGGTACTTTCTCGTAATGGTAGAACATATACTAAATTTGATCTAGCAAATGATGTTATTGCAAATCAAACCGAAACGGTTACTGCTGGTATGTGGTCTGATGGTTTAGCTAATTTAATAACGCATTTTACATCATCTACGCAAACAACGACTCAACGTAGATATTATGTTGATGTTTTGCATAAAGCCCCTTCAGAAACTGGTTCAGCTGTACAATATTCATTGGCATATGGTAATGCTTTAGGTAGCGGATCTGATTCTCAAGGCCAACTTAATGATTCTCCTAGTAAAGCAATTTATTCACAGTATCGTCAACTTTTATTGAATCCGTCAGATTCGCGTTTTACCACTGCTGGATCTGGTAGTACAGATTCAATTTATGTTATTAATTTTAAACGCAACAGAATGAAAGAGCGTTTAGATGCTGGTAATTTTGAAATTCCATTGCGTTTAATTTCCGGTTCTCGTCCTACGAATGCTACCGGTAGTGTTAATGTATCTGGATCTACATTATTTACATTAATTGATGATTCGGCATTAGCTGCTGCAAGAATTGGAGATTCTGGAAGAGTTTATAATATCGTATCAGGTTCGATTAACGGCGGTGTATTTAATTCAACAGCTCCGGTTTATTACGGCTTAGTTTATCCAGATTATGGAACAATTATATTAGATGGAAAAATGTTAGATCAACAATTAAATTTCCAAACTAATACTGGTTCTAGTTCGGAAGGAAATAATCACTTTGCACTTTTCCATTCTATTTCTGGATCCGCATTAATAACAAATCCAGCAACTGCAGATCCATTTGGCTTCTTAGCTCGTAATTCGGAAAAGGTAACTAGTACACATTATTTCGTACGCGTTAAAAATGCTGAATATAACTTTTCAAATAATCCGTCATATGTAACTGGTAGTGTTGGTCAAATTTCACAAACAACTTTTGTTGGCGACCCTAAAACATATATAACAACAGTTGGGTTGTATAATGATCGTCAAGAATTACTTGCAGTTGCAAAACTTTCTAAACCATTACTTAAATCATTCCAACGAGAAGCATTGATTAGAGTTAAATTGGATTTCTAAAAAACAACAGTAATTTAGCCCCGTTATATTTATATGTATAACGGGGTTTATACTATATGGCAGAATCAAGAATGACATACAATGAAATTGGTTACGTAGGTCCAACTCCTACAGTATTTAAAAAAATTGATTCTAGTGATGTTACAGTTAATCCATTTCAATCATTTAAAACTTGGACAGTATATTCTGGCAGTGCTACTAGCAGTGCATTACCACTAACGGCAATTTATTCTGATACAACAAATTTACCAGCATTAGGATCTGAATTGACTATTAATGATTCTTCAAATATTGATAGTTCATTACAGACTATAACATATTTCTCAGTTAATCATCAATACTATAAATATAAAAAATATCCAGCACAAACTTTCGGACCTACTAACTTAAATCAAACTAAAAAACATTTATATCAGTCTGCGTCAATACTTTCATTTCCACAAATACGTGTCGGCGAAGGAATAAAGCCGGCATCATTTAGATTAACAGGTAGCTATACTGAAGTTGGAGGTATATATGGATCTAGTTCATATGGATCTAGTTCATATGGTAATGTAATAGAATTATATATACATTCAGATCTTTATGGTAATTTGTATAATACTTCATTTAATACACAAACAATTGTTACTAAGTCGTTAATGTATGAAGAAGGATTTAATGAATATTTTGATGCAAATCGTCCGGAATACGTTTCAAGTGGCGTAACATATATACCGGGCGTTACTACAACTACAGGTGTTACTCAATCATATGGATATGCGGCTAATTTTAATGGTAATGGATATATAAAAACAGAAATACCGGGATATTATGATCGTAATCATGATTACGCTATTTCATTTTTTATACGTGCAGAAAATACCGGAAGTAATTCAAATATAATCATAACTAAAGCTTCTAGTTCATTAACGCCACAATATCCATTTAAAATATCAGTTGATACTGCAGGATATTTAGAATACTTTATTTCTGCAAACGCTGGATTAAATTCTGCTGGATTTAATCCTGAATTATTATTAACATCTGCAGTGCCATTAGACTTAGTAAATTACGTTCATGTTGTATGTCAAAAAAGTGGCAGTGTTATGCAATTGTATACTAATGGAACGTTAGAATCGTCAATATCTAGTACATTATTAATTGATACCCAATCTCCATTTACCGCATCAGGCAGAATTGATAATAAAGATCCATTATTCATAGGTGGATTTGAAAGTGGTTCTAATTTAACAGGAACTATTGATGAAATTCGAATATTTAATCGAGCATTAACAGCAACAGAAATTGGATATTTAGCAGATCGTACCGAAGGTGGGTCATTTATGCAAACTAATCATGTAGGTAATGTATTTGCACGACAAGGTATAGCGGTTATTTCAACACCTGATTATCGCTTTCATAATATTTTAAATGCTCCATATACGGCATCTTATAAAAGCACAGTAACTACTTACGAATTAGGTGTTGTTGCAAATGCTGATGCTGGAGATTTTAATATGTCAATGAATTTAACATTGACTGATGATAGCGACGTTACGTATAAAAACTTTGTAACCGGTAGTGCATTTGCTCCGTATATAACTACAATTGGTTTATATGACGATGCTGGTCAGTTATTGGCTATTGGTAAATTAGCACAACCAATACGTAAACGAATGGATGTTGATATGAACTTTTTAGTTAGATTAGATTTAGATAGGAATTTAAAATGATACGTTTGAAACGTTTATTATTGGAAATGTCTGATTCAGATATAAATCGTTGTTTAGATAAAATTAAAAACAAACAATTTAAAATCATTGGCGCCGGAGATAATGGTCGCGTTTATGAAATTGACGGAGAAGATAAAGTTTTTAAAATTACTAAAGAACAAGATGAGTATGATGTTGCAGAGCGCATAGTTAATCAATCAGATAAATTTACAACATTTATTCCAGTATATTATGTTAATGGAACGGATATGTATATCATGGCAAATGCTGAACAATTGTCAGGACGAATGAAACAAGAAGTTGATTCATTTATGCAAGAATTTAATAGTTTTGCTCGAGAACAAGGTGGAGAAGTTTCAATATTTGAATTTGTACAACAAACTGATTCTGTTAATGCACGATTAGATAATTTTTTAAATGCTTTACAACGAGATGTTGAACGTTTAAATATTCCAGAATTTGATTTAGATTTAGATTTCAGATCTGACAATTTGATGACGTGGAATGGGAAAATGGTATTAGTTGATTGGTAATATTTATTATAAAGAATAATATGAATACAATGTTAGAACAAATCATACGACAAACATTATTAGAAGGTGCACCAACTGCTATATTAAAAATGGCACCTAAAAAACAATTTGCAAAAGCAAAAGCTGCAGGTGCTGATTATGCTTTTGCAGTTAGAATTCGAGGAGCTAGTGGTGCAGGAAGTGTTGCAAATTTAGTTTCTAAGGTTTCAGCTAGTAGTAAATTAGAACCAGGACAATCTCCGGACGTTTATTTAGCCGTCGGAGAAGGTAGTAAGTATGCTAAGAATGATTTAGATTACATGTACATCATGTCACAACCTGAAAATAAAAAACAACAGTTAATTAACGTATGGATATTTAAAACTCCGTTTGAATTAAGAAAATATTTTACAGATACGGAAAATCTAGGATCTATTGCAGCTGCACAAAACAGAATCGGAGAAGCAAGATTAATACCAGTACAAGTATATAATACTACATATGCTAAGCCTTTAGGTTTGCCAACATTAACAATTGATTCAGAGGAAGATTTAGAACCATTTTCTAGAACAGGCGATAAAGATAAAACTGACGATACATCTACAAAAAAGATAACAGATATTAAATATCCATATGAATATAAAACAGCTGATGCAAATTATACAGTTTATTCAATTCCTTCAAATACAACAAAGGTCTATATAGAAACTCCTAAAGATACATGGTTAGAAACAGATAAAAAAGAATTAGAACAATTTATAAAAGGTGAAACCCAAACAAAACCTAAATTTAAAATAGTAACTGATAATGATGTTATTGATAAATTATATTTACATGTTTATCAAAAAGTTCCAAAACGAGATAAAACTGATAAAGACGAGCCTGTAGGTGACATTAAGATTATCGATATCATTAATGCAACGAAAACGGAAAATTATAGTATAGTTACAAAAAAATTTCAAGAATTAATGGTTAAACAAATTGAAACGCAGCCTGTAATAGTAGAAATTTTAGGAGATATATATACAGATTTTAAAAATGATATTAATGGCGTTTGGAATGAAAAATCTAGAATTTTAACTAAAGCGTTGCAAGAAAATATGAAAATAGATTGGCCAATGATAGCAACGAATGGATATCCGGATACTATTTTTATTCAACAAATAAAAAAATTAAATACTTGGAAAATAAAAACAGAAGAATCAATACTTTTAATAAAAAATAGAATTAACGAACAAGGATCATTTAATATTAAAAAAATGAAAACCGTTGTTGATACATTAAAACGTACTGGGGACTTAGAACGTGTTATAACAAATCAACCAGAAAAATATGATGATTCTAAAATAAAGAAACCAGAAGATAAAAAGAAAGTTGACAACAATAAAAAGAAACCGGAAGATAAAAAGAAAGTTGACAACAATAAAAAGAAACCGGAAGATAAAAAGAAAACTAATTCAAAATTTCAACCAGGTAAACAATATGAATTAAAATTAAAAACTACAAAATTATATTATTTTAACAATTCAACTAAAAAGTTTTATTGGTCAAATTGGCAATGGTTTGCACCTAGTGATACGCCTATAGAATATGTTTCTACATCGACACATAATAAATCATGGATATTAGTTAAAATTAAAACAAAAAAGTTTTATATTCCGGAAGATAAAATTGAAAGAATAATACCAATACAATAGTTATGCGAAAAAATCACTTCCACAGTGCAGGTAATTCTAAACGAGTTGCAGCACTTAAATACGGTTATAAATCTGGTTTAGAACATACTGTTGCAGAAGCAATAAAATCTACATCATATGATTTGAAATATGAAACAGAAACCATAAATTATATAGTACCGGAGCGTAAAGCAAAATATACGCCTGACTTTGTATTTACTAAACGCAATGGTCAATTCATGTTTGTTGAAACCAAAGGACGATGGACTACAGCAGATCGTACTAAAATGAAACATGTATTAGCATCAAATCCTGGCGTGGATATTCGAATGGTTTTTCAAAATCCTAATCAACGTTTGTCAAAAACAAGCAAAACTACATATGCCGAATATGCATTAAAACTAGGAATACGTCACGTTGCTAAGAAAGATATTCCGTCGGAATGGCTCGAAGAATGTGTTAAATCAGGTGAATCTCCAATCAATGTTAAACGTTTCTTTGAATAAGGTTTGATTTTTAAATTATTTTTAATATATTCATGAAAGATTAATGAAATTTATTTAATTAATAGATTGAATGTAATGTTAATGAAATGAAATCGTTTGATCAGGAATGAAATGTATGTATCAAACATATATTATAATATTATTAATAATTAATTGGAATACTTACAGAATTTCAATATATTATTAATATGAAGAATCTAAAACTATTACAATTATTAGAATCAGTTTTAGGTAAAGGAAAACCTACATCTGGTGATAACATTGCATTCTTCTCTCCATTTGTTTCTCACTACAAACCAAAATTAGAAATCAATATTCAAACAAATCACGCCGGAGAAAATACTTGGCATTGTTGGATATCTGATAAGAAAGGTCGAAGCATTGTTTCACTTTTCAAACAACTCAATTTACCAAAAGAGCGTTTCGAACAACTTAATAGAATAATTGAATCTGCTAAGTATAGAACAACCGCAACTGAAACAAAAACGGCAACAATTCAACTGCCACAAGAATATGCTCCACTTTGGATTAAAAAAGCAACACCGGATTATCGCAATGCAATTCATTATTTAACTAGCCGCGGCATTACGGTATTTGATATTTTAAAGTATCGTATTGGGTATTGCGAAGTGGGAGAATATTCTGGAAAAATAATTATTCCTAGTTATGATGCACAAGGTCAACTCAATTATTTTGTTAGCCGAGCATTTTACAAAGCAGATAAATTTAAACATAAGAATCCAAAAATTTCAAAAGATATTATTGGTTTTGAAATGACAATCAATTGGGCTGAACCAATTATACTTTGTGAAGGGTCATTTGATGCAATTGCAGTTAAACGCAATGCAATTCCACTCTTTGGTAAAATAATTCAACCTGCTTTACAAAAGAAAATCATTGAAGAACGAGTGAAAAACATTTACATTTGCTTAGATGCTGATGCATTAAAGAATGCACTTTCAATTGCAGAACGTTTCATGGCAGAAGGTTTAAATGTTTACTTTGTTGAATTGCAAGAAGAAGATGCATCAGAATTAGGATTTCAAAAAATTACAGAAATTATAGAAAATACTGACTTATTAACATTTGAACGTGTTATGGAGTTAAAAATGGGACTTATATGGACATAAAACGAATTGATGTTGGAATAGATAAAATTGATAAAATTTATCATGTTTCAGATATTCATATTAGAACATTGAAAAGGCATCGTGAATACCGAGAAGTTTTCCAAAATCTTTTTGAATGTATTGCAAAAACGAGCACGGAAAATAGTATCGCAGTTGTTACGGGTGATATTGTTCATAGCAAATTAGATATGTCTCCGGAGTTAGTTCAAATTCTTGTTGAATTTTTTAATGGATTCAAAATACCTACCATTGTTATTTTAGGTAATCATGATATGAATCTAAACAATATGCATCGCGTAGATGCTGTTAGTCCTGTGTTAGATGTTATTCAAAATCCTAATATCATATTTGTTAAAGATAACGGACTTTTTGAATTAGGCGGAGTTACGTGGAATCATATGGCAGTTGATAAGACCCCTGCAGAATACATACGAGCTAAAGATTTTTCCGGTAAATATAAAATTGCACTTCATCATGGTGCTGTTAATACTGCTAAAACAGATATTGGTTATCAAATATCAAATGAACATGTAACTACAGAATTATTTGCAGGACATGATATTACTTTGCTAGGAGACATTCATAAGCCAGCACAATTCTTAGATGCGGAACGTACGATTGCATATCCGGGGTCATTGATACAACAAAATCACGGAGAAGCATTAGACCATGGAATATTGGTTTGGAACGTTGAAGACCGAACTGCTGAATTTGTTCAAATTGAAAATGATTATGGGTATGTTACATTAGAAACTCAAGGTGAAAAAATAGTTTCACATCCACATCGAATGCCGCGTAAACCTAGAATCCGTATTAAATTTAACGGCACTAGTGCAGCAGATATGAAAAAGCTTGTTGCAACAATTCGTAAAAAATATGATGTACAAGACATAACAATTCAGCGAACAATTGAACATGCAAATTCTGCAACTTCATCTAGTTTAGCAATAGGAAATGTACGAGATGTTGAATATCAAAATACATTGCTGTCAGATTATATCGATTCACACTTTCCACAAGCAACTGCAGAAGAAGTAGATGCAATTCGACACATTAATCGAACAATCAATTCAAAGCTCCCAGCAGTGGAATCAATACGACATACAACATGGCATCCTATATCATTTGAATTTGATAACATGTTTTCATACGGTGAAGGCAATGTTATTAACTTTGAAACGTTACAAGATGTGTGCGGATTATTTGCAGCAAATACATCTGGTAAGTCATCTTTGCTTGATGCAATAACATATACTATTTTTGATAAATGTAGTAAAACGGGTAAAGCAAATGAAGTTTTAAACAATAAAAAAACATGGTTCCGCGGAGTATTTCGTTTTGAAATGAATGGCGTTACTTATACAATTGAGCGACGAGGAACACAAAATAAAAAGAAAGAGACACACGTTAAAGTTGATGTTGAATTTTATACTGACGCAGAAAATTTAAACGGGGAAGAACGCAGTGAAACAAATAAAAACATACGTCGTTATTTAGGTACGTATGATGATTTTATTTTAACTGCATTTTCACTTCAAGCTGATAATAACAACTTTATCGAAAAGTCACAAAAAGAACGCAAAGACTTACTTTCACAGTTTTTAGATATTACGGTATTTGAACAACTTTATCAACTTGCAGCAGATGAAATAAAAGAAACAGCAGGTCGTTTAAAGGATTATAAAAAAACAGATTTTGCTGAATTGATTATATCGGCTGATACGATTATATCAGACAATCAAGAAACAATTACCGCATTAGAAGAACAAGAAGATGTATTGCATGATCAACGTAATGCCTTGCAAGAACAGATTGTTGAATTGATTGAAACAAAAATGCCGACAACATATAACGGCCCAGATATCAAAGAATTAAAACGACAAGAACAAGCATTAATCAAACAAATTGAATCCATACAAACAGACATTGAAACTGCAGAACAAGACTTAGAGTCATTGATTGCTAAAATTGATGAACAAGAAACGCAACTTGCAGAATTTAATGTTACGGAATTAAATGAACAAACAAAATTATACTCACAAAAAGAACATTCAGTTAACATACTTTTACAAAAGTTTCGACAACAACAGGAGATAGTAAATGCAAAACAAGAAAAAATTAATCACCTTTCAGACCATGAATATGATCCGCAATGTAAATACTGTACATCTAACGTTTTCGTACAAAATGCAATTGAAGCACAGAATACAATTGATGCGGATAGAGACATATTAAATTCAACCAAACAAAAGATTACGGCATTGAATCAAGAAATTGAAACATTATCGCCAATATTTGAACAAACAGAACAATACAATTCTTTACAAAATTCAATTAAGACAAACAAGATTACTTTGGAACGCAATGAATTGCAACTTCAAATTTTAGAAAGCGATCTTCAAACCCGAGAATCAGAATTAGAAACTGCAATTGAACGACAAGAATCATTTCGTCAAAATGAAACTGCAATTAAACACAATCAAACAGTTGACACTCATATTGATACATGTAAACAAAAAATAACGGCAATATCGGAACAACTAAAAACTATTCAAAATCAAATTAAAAACAATTACGGTGCAATAGAAGTAGCAAAAACACAAAAAGCTACGGCAATGCAAAACTTAGAACGTTATCGACAATTAGAAACGGAATACAAGGCATATGAATATTATTTAGAATCAGTTAAGCGTGATGGTATTCCGTATGAATTAATTACAAAAGCTCTTCCTAAAATAGAAGCTGAAATAAACAATGTGCTTAATCAAATTGTTGATTTTAACATGGTAATGAATACCGATGGCAAAAACATTAACGGATATATTATTTATGATGAAGATAATTTTTGGCCACTAGAATTAACGTCAGGTATGGAACGTTTCATTTCATCATTAGCAATTCGCATAGCACTTATAAACGTATCAGCATTACCACGTCCTAACTTTATTGCAATCGATGAGGGCTGGGGTTCATTAGATGCAGATCATATTTCTTCTGTAGTTAATTTATTTGAATATTTCCGTACTAAATTTGATTTTTCAATTATCATTTCACACGTTGATTCAATGCGAGATATGGTAGATTCATTAATAGAAGTAAACAAGACACAAGGATTTAGCCAGATTAATCATGTTTGATATTTATATAAAAGATATCATTCGGAATGAAACGCAAAGAAACAGTTTATAAAGGTTTAGAATTTATTGATGTTTATTTTGAAGACACATCGGCAACATCGCCAGATTATTTTCAAATAACTGAATTTCCGACACGTTTAACTGCGGGTAAAAACTTATTTAAACTTCGAGGACATCCTAGCAATTTACGAGTTGGCGGAGTATTAAATTTAGAAATTTTAGATTATAATGGTGATCCAATTTATTATGAGATTGTAGATTATATTGATGAAGACAAATCGCGTGTAGTTGCAATTTATATATACTCAGAAACGTCGCCAGGCGATTGCACAATTACTTTAATTTCTGAAGCACAAACAATTAACGGTGCACCGGTACCACAAGAATGGCAAGGTCGTCCCAATGTAAGATGGCGTCGCACAGTCCCTGTCAATCCAAACATATCAAATGACTCAGAAATCATATTTGCTAAATTACCTGAGATAACAGTATCAGAACAAATTGGTGTACAGCTTGATAGAATATATTCCGGCAGTCAACAATTTCCTACTTACACAACCGGACACGTAAGATATTTTGCTCTTAACGGAACACCTGCAATAGAAATATCCGGAGGATTATTTACATCAGATATGTCAACAGGAACAATAACAATAACGTCACCTGTTAATCCTACTCCTACTCCTAATTTCCCGGTGGTTTCCACTCCTTACACTAGTACGATAAAAAAGATATTATCTAGTACAACGGCTTTATTAGATACGCAGTATACGGTTTATAGTAGCCAAAGCTTATCGCCACAAACATATACAGCTTTTGATTATTCTACATTTTCGTTAACATATGAACAAACACCAACGTATGTTGCAACGGAAAATTCACAATCATTTGCCCTTGTACAAATCAAAGGCTTAGACCCGTCAACTGGCGATGTTTCTAGAATCAAAGTTTATACGAATAATAAAGGTACTGTAGGAACATGGGAATTAGTCAATGATGTTGAACTCGAAGAAACGGAAATCTTTGTTAGTAGCACAGCTTCTTTATTTCCAGATCAAAGTATAGGTATTTTTACTTCACAAAGCATAATCAATACGTATTGGGAGGGTTTTACATATCAAGGTAAAACTACAGCAACAGCACCAACATTAACTTGGTCGACTGCATCTTTAAATAATGCAATGTCTATAACAAGTGCCGTAAATATTTCAGCAACAAATGCAGTACATGTAGTACAACAAAAAACAGCTTACGCCGGCGTATTTATTGCAACATCATCATATAAAGTTACTATTGATGCATTAGGAACAAGAAGTAGTGATGGATTGAATCCTCGATTATCAGTATATGTTTCTGGAAGTGCAACGGCTTTCGATTCAACGGATTATTTTAATCAAGAATTTCCTAGGAGATTAGGTAAAAAAATAGGAGAATTAGAAGTAACTTCAGATTCGCAACGTTTCGATGACGTAGTGTTTAATTTTGAAACCGATGCCGATGGGACAGCAAATCTTTTATTTGTAATAGAATCCGGACAATGGCAAATTGCAGATGTACGAACAACTACAGATAATGATACTGGGTATTCACCAAATTATACGCGTATTAGATCAATTATCAATACTCTACATAAAGCAAACAATCAAATTTCCTTTAAAGTAGAATATTATAATGTAGCTGGAGTTAAAAGCAAACAAACATCTTATTTGTATAGTAAATCATGGCAAGGCGGAAATCGTTATATTGATGGCGATTATTCAATGCTTACTGGTTCACTTTATGTCGCAGATTCTTTAGAATCAGGCGTAGCAATTTCAGGTTATAAAAATTCTGGATTTATTAGATCATTAGGATATGAAGGATTTGATGCAGGATTTCCTGGATTTTTATTATGGAGCGGGTCTGCACTTAATGGACAATTATCTAAAAATAATGCACCATATTCGGGTGTAGGATTAGAACTTTATCTTAATACTTCAAGTTATTTTAGATATTCAACTGCCGACAATGAAATTTATGTTGCAACGGATAATTTCTTTTTTGGAAATCCTAATACAACGTATATTAGTGGGAGTAACGGATTATTAGAAATTTCATCTAGCAATTTTCAAATTAAAGCCAACGGCGATGTATCTGCTAGTAATATATTTGTTACTGGTATAAATGAATCATCGGTATTTACAAATACAACGGTAACTGTTACAACCGCAAATTCGTCAAGTTATCTTAAAGCTAGAGGTAGTGGCACCGGTGCTAGTCCATATTATTGGGAATTAGTTTTAGATGGATCAACTGGTGGACAAATTTGTCAAAAAATAGTTATCAATTGCGATATATTAACAGCACCATTCGGTGCTGTCGTTGATAACTTCTTTGCATATAGAGCAATCGGGTCAATATTGATGCCAATATTATCTTCAGCAGGATCTACCGCTATCATTACTATATCATCTGGTCGTACCGTTTATTTTACAGATAATTTTGCATTGGCGTCATTATAAAAGGATAATCATATGGGAGTTTATTTATTAAAACCTGGTACATTTCAAATAACAACTGTTGGAACTAATTCATCTCCATTATCGGCAATGGGTGGGTCAAGTGAGCCATTTTTGAAAACTTTTCATTCTGCTATTATAGTAGAAGATCAAGGTAAAGAAATATCAAAATTTTTAAATACTATTGAACTACAAAAAGAGTTAATTGTTAGCGGTTCATTTTTAATTAATAATCATTTAACTATTAATACCACAGGTACTACTGTATTATCTGTAGCTGATTTAGAATCGATAATTTTAATTGATACAACTAGCGGCACAGTAACATTACAATTGCCAACGACTACACTAGCAACAAAAGGACGAATATATTTTATTAAAAAAATAGGTGGTACAAATTCATTAACTATCAATCCAGCGTCTACAACTACCATCGATGGGGCATTAACTCGAGCTACAACGGATGCATCTGCATCTATACAATTGATGTCTTCTGGCGTAGCTGCCAATGGTTATTACATACTATCTGAATATGGTACTTGGACATAACATATTTATATAAAAAGAAATACAAATGAATAAAATAACAGTACTTTTTCCTGGTGGATTCAAACCATTAACTGGAGCACATTTAGCACTTGCACAACGTTATGCTACACATCCAGATGTCGATCGCGTAATACTTTTAATAGGTCCAAAGGAACGAGATGGAATTACTAGAGAAAAGACAATTGAAATATTCAATTTAATCAATCGCAATCCTAAAATTGAAATACAACCAACAGCATTCAACTCTCCTATCATGGCCGCATATGAATACTTATTTGCATTGCCAGAAAATGAAACGGGTCGTTATGCTATGGCTGCATCTACAAAAGGAGATGATTATGTACGAACAAAAGACTTTGTTCCAAATGTTGATAAATATAAAATGGTCGGCGACAAATCTGGAAGAAAAATACCCGCAGGAGTTGATGCAACGGAATTAAATTTAGATGTAGATCCAATTACATATAAATCAGGAGAACCTATATCAGCATCAACTATTAGAGCAGCAATTGCAAATCGAGATTATGAAACGTTCCGAGCTTCATATCCTGCGCAGAATGATGCTGAAGTAAAAAATATTTGGCAAATATTAACCGGAGTACAAGAAACTGTATTTTCTAAGGAATGGTGGCGTAAACAACTACAAGAAGATGCGGATGCTGTTTATGAATCAATGATGTTTACAAAAGAAAAGAAACGTCATGCAGATAAAATAAGCAAGTTAAAAAACTTCTTAGAAAAAAGTAGAGGCCGAGAATTTGTATATGATTTTGGAGATTTTGAAAAAACAGTAATAGGTGCTTCTTTATTAGAAGGAGTCGAAGCAATAAGCATGATTACCGAAGGCGGTGCCGCAGGACATATGGCTCATCCGTATGATGATCATTCACTAACGTTTGGTGACATGAAAGAAATTGTTGCACGTGCATTAGAAGGACGATTAGATATTGAATCAGCAGTAACAGAAAAAACTGATGGACAAAATATTCAAGTAACATGGAAGAACGGACAGCCTGGATTTGCACGAAATAAAGGAACTGTTATTAATCCAATGACTCCAGATCAATTGATTGCAGATTTCGAAAGAAAATATCAGGAAAGCATTGCAAAGAATGGAGCAGAAGCTTCAGAAGGATATAAACGAGTTGTAGAGGCATATAGAGCTTGTGCAGAAGATTTAACTAGTGCATTAACAAAATTACCACCAAATGTATTGCAACAAACATTTAAAGATGGTCGAGTATTTGCAAACATGGAAATAATTTTTCCTGCAACTAAAAATGTGATATCATATGATAAAGCTCATCTTCAATTTCACAATTTAGTTGAATATGATGAAGCAGGCCAAGTAGTTGAAACTGATTTAGCTGGAGGTGGTATGCTACAAAAAATCATACAAGATGCTAATGCACACTTACAAAATACATTTTCATTTATTCCACCGCAACGCATAAAGATTGGAAGATTAGCAGATTTTGAAGATCAACAAGCAGCATTTTTCAATGAAATAGATCAATTACGTAATCGCTATCAACTTAAAGATACAAATCTAGTTTCTGATTATCATAGAGCTTGGTGGAGCGATGTAGTACGATCTAAAGCACAAGAATTAGGATATGAAATTCCTGATGCAATTTTATCAGCACTAGTAAATCGTTGGGCGTTTGCAGACAAATCAGCAAATATTACTGCACTTAAAAAACAAATCGACAATCCAGAGTTTATCAATTGGGTAACCGAATTTGACAAAAAAGACTTTAAAACATATTACAAACAAAACATGGAACCGTTTGAAAGTATATTTTTACGGCTAGGTGCAGTTGTATTACGTAATGCAGAAAACTTCTTAGCAGCAAATCCATCGAAATCAGTACAAGAGTTAAAACAAGATTTAGCTGAATTGATCAAAGAATTACAAACAACTAATGATATTAATACTATTAAGAAATTAGAACACGAACTACGCCGTATACAAAAGCTAGGTGGGTTTGAAGCAATTGTTCCATCAGAAGGAGTAGTATTCGTATACGGCGGACATACCTATAAATTAACCGGGGCATTTGCACCCGTTAATCAGATACTAGGAGTATTGAAATACGCACGATGATATATTTATAATAAAATTGGATAAATAGATGGCTGAAAAACATAAAAGCAAATACAAAGCACCAAAAGATTTAGAAAAATCTCAAAAACCAAAATCACGTAAAGATCTTAAAGATTATACCGAAGATGACAAAAAAGGTGCATTGAATCCTAAAACTACAGGAGATAAACAACTTAATGTATTACGTAAAACAGATAAAGTCGTACAAGATGACGGCAAAATGTTTCCGAAATACAATGATGATGATCGTCTTTATAAAGATTTAGAAGATGCTGATTATGATCCAAAAACTGCGGCAAAGCGTTTAAAGAAACGTCAAGATACTGAAGAAAAAGAAACGACTGATGTTCTTAAAGATAAAATTGAAAATTTAACAAGAGAACAAAAAGAACGTTTAAAAGATCGTTTAGTAAGAGAATATATTCGTAGAAAAATCAATAACATTATATTAGAACAACCTACGGAAGAGCCACCTGCAGAAGAACCTGCACCAGAAGCTGAAGCTCCTGCAGCAGAACCAGCACCAACTGATGTACCTGCAGAAACACCACCTGCAGATGCAGCTGCACCAGCTCCAGAAGCACCAGCACCTACTCCAACCGATACTGCACCGCCGGCACCAACTGATACCGCAGCGCCTGCTCCAACCGATGCTGCAGCACCTGCAACACCACCAGCACCTGCAGAAGAAACACCTGCAGAAACAAAAAATGGTATTACTAAGGAAATGGAAAAAGCAAAAGGTACAGTGGGACAAATTGAATCGCTCATGAAAGGCATTAATCAGTATTTTAAAGATGCTGATCCTAGAGACATTAAACGTTTTTATAAATTATTCAATCGAGTAATTAGCCGACGTTTATCTATGCCAGCTGAACAAGATTCAGAACAAGCTGATAAAAAATAAATAAAACAAGTTATATGGGAAAAACAAACAAGTTACAAAACGTCAAGGCCATTCAGCAAATGTTGGAAGGCAATCACAAGTTCCAAACCAAGAAAACTGTAGGATTTTCTGATGCTAAAGATGCGGCAAGAAAATCAGAACGGCACGAAATAGGCGATATGTGGGAAGAAACTGATCACGCCGGCAACGTTTGGGTCATTGAACAAAAAGATGGATATCGAGTTCGCAAAACAAAAAATGCAGAAGTATTTCAAGAAATACGAGATTCATTACGTTCATTTCCAAATTGTCGCAAAGACGTATGTACATGTTTAGCACCAAAGCCATTAGATGAAACGATGCGTAAAGCAAATGGTATGTGTTTTGATTGTACAATTGAAATGGAACATGATTTAAAAAAACAAGGCAAATTTGAAGAATATGAAAAGAAACGTATTCATGAAAATGCATTAGCTTGGTTACGTAATGCAGAACAAGATGTTGAAATGTTAAAACAAACATACACACAAGCTTCTGAATTTATTCTTAATAGCGAAGGAGAAACAGAAACTTATGCTGCAAGAATGTCCCCGGAAGAATTTAAAGAAAAAGTAGAAGCAGAATTTGCTAAATTTAAAGAAGATTTTTTAAAACGATTAGATGGAGAAGATGATGAAAACAATTAAAAAATATTGAGCTTTGATACTAGGTGCAATACTAGGAATTTTTGGTATTGTAATAGCCATAATGAAAAAACATGATAATAAACAAGCAGATAAAATAGATCAAAAGATTGATGATAACAATCAACAAATTGATATTTTAACTGGCAAAATAGAAGTTGTTGAAGAACAAAGAGAAGATGTTAAACAAGACATCGAAGAACAAGTTGCAGCAATTGAAGCAACTAAAGATGCAAAAGATGCAATTCAACCAGAAACGCCCGAAACAGTTGCTGATGCAAAAGAAAATATTTTAAATAACATAAATCGACGTGGTAGAAAAAGAAAATCATGAAAAAGTTATTAGTTGCAATATTATTTCCAGCATCATGTTTTACACAAACTATTCCAGATACATGTTTTACTGAAGAACAAATTATCGAAATATCTATGACATTAGATTCGCTTTGGGAAGCGGATAGCATTAATAATGTTTTAATAGAACAACAAGAAAATGTAATTAAAAGTTGTAGAACAATGATTGCATTGGATAGTGTTCAAATTGCATATCAAAAACAACAAATTGAATTGTTAAATGATAATGTTGATTTATATATTAAACGACAACGTCAACTTCAACCAAAGTGGTACGATTCAAAAGGTCTTTGGTTTGGTAGCGGACTTGTTACTGCAATATTAACAGCATTTTCTATTTCAAGTTTAGTAAATTAATATGTCACAGCCTAGTATAAAACAGATCATTCAACAACAGTACACGATGTGTGCTAAAGATCCTGTTTTCTTTATGCGACAATATTGTTATATACAACATCCTAAAAAAGGAAAGATTAAATTTAATCTATTTCCATTTCAGGAAGATTCACTAACAGAATTACGAGATAATCGATACAGCGTTATACTAAAATCTCGTCAGTTAGGCATTTCAACTCTTTCTGCAGGTTTTGCTCTTTGGAGCATGTTGTTCAAAGAAGATTTTAATGTACTTGTTATTGCAACAACTCAAGAAGTAGCTAAAAACTTAGTTACAAAAGTACGCGTAATGCATGACAATTTACCAAGTTGGTTAAAAGGTACAATTGAAGCTGATAATAAACTTTCTCTTAAATTTAAGAATGGTTCACAAATAAAGGCAGTATCATCAGCAACAACTGGTGCACGTTCAGAAGCATTATCGCTATTAATCATAGATGAGGCTGCGTTTATACGTAACATTGAAGAAATATGGATAGCATCGCAAGCAACCCTATCAACGGGTGGTGGTGCAATAGTTTTATCAACGCCAAATGGTGTGGGTAATTGGTTTCATCAAACATGGGCAGATGCTGAATCAAATATTAATGGATTCCATACAATTAAATTGCATTGGACGGTTCATCCGGAACGAGACCAAGCTTGGCGCGATCAACAAACACAATTATTAGGTGAACGAGGTGCTGCACAAGAATGTGATTGTGACTTTATTTCATCAGGACATACTGTTATCGATGGTGCTATATTAATGGATTATGAATTAAAATGTAGCGATCCAATTGAAAAACGAGGATTTGATAATGGATATTGGATATGGGAATATCCGGACTATCAAAAAGATTATTTAGTAGTAGCAGACGTTGCACGAGGTGATGGCGGTGACTGGTCAACATTTCATGTTATAGATGTACAAGACATACGACAAGTTGCAGAATACAAAGGAAAACTTCCTCCTAAAGATTTTGGTAATATGCTTGTAACAGTTGCAACAGAATGGAACAACGCACTGCTAGCAATAGAAAATGCAAATATAGGTTGGGCTGCAATTCAACCGGCACTAGATAGAAATTACGAAAATCTATTTTATACATATAAAGATGACGGTTATGTTGATGTAGATGTACAACTTAAAAAAGGTTATGATATGAAAGATAAGAGCCAAATGGTTCCTGGAGTATCAACAACCACACGTACACGTCCATTAATGATATCAGCTCTTGAAATGTATATGCGAGAACATACTCCAGTAATTAGATCAAAGCGACTCATACAAGAACTTTTTGTATTTGTTTGGTTAAATGGAAAAGCACAATCGCAACAAGGTTATAACGATGACTTAGTAATGGCATTCTGTATTGGTTTGTGGTTACGAGATACAACTCTTAAATTACGTCAACAAGGAATTGAACTTAACAAACGTGCATTGTCTCAATTTCAAAAAACCGATTCAGTTATATACACAGGTAAATCTACAAATCAAAATGATTCATGGAAATGGAATAACGGCCAGAACGATGAAAATTTAACCTGGCTTCTGTAACAAGTTATATTTATATTAAATAATAGATAAATAATATGGCGTCTTTAAGAAAACGTTTACAGAATCTTTTTAGTACAAACGTTATTGTACGTGCAGTAGGAAAAGATAAATTAAAAGTATTAGATACTAACCGTTTACAATCAACAGGTAATTTAAAACAAACAAAAGTAGCTGATAGATATTCTCGTTTACATGGAACGAATCGTAATCGCGTAGGTGGTTATGGCGGATATGATTCAAACTATTACATGAATCAAAACCGTATACAACTTTATACGGATTATGAGATGATGGATAAAGATCCAATCATTAGTTCAGCTCTAGATATTTATGCAGACGAATCAACACTTGCTGATCAATTTGGTGATATCTTAACAATACGATCTGAAAAAACTCAAATTCAAAAAATACTTTATAATTTATTTTATGATGTTTTAAATATTGAATTCAATTTATGGCCATGGATTAGAAACATGGTTAAATACGGCGATTTCTTTTTGAAATTAGATATTGCTGACGAAATTGGAATCATGAATGCTCGTCCATTTTCTAGTTACGAAATAGAAAGAATGGAACAATATAATGAAGCAACAGGTGAATATGAAATTAAATTTCGACACGCTGTATCAGAACAAGTTCCATATGATGTTTTTGAAATAGCACATTTCCGTATGTTATCAGATTCTAACTTTTTACCATATGGTAGATCAATGTTAGAAGGAGCTCGTAAAGAATTTCAAAAACTAACAATGCTTGAAGATGCAATGTTAATTCATCGTATAATGAGAGCACCAGAAAAACGTATTTTTAAAATTGATATTGGTAATATTCCACCAAATGAAGTTGACACATTCATGGAACAAATTATCAATAAAATGAAAAAAATTCCACACGTTGATCATAATACCGGCAATTACAATTTAAAATTTAATCTTAACAACATGTTAGAAGATTATTATTTGCCAGTTCGCGGAGGTCAGTCAACAACATCAATTGACACATTGCCGGGTATGACATTTACAGGTATGGATGATATTGAATATGTTAAAAATAAAATGATGGCTGCACTTAAAATTCCTAAGCCATTCTTAGGTTATTCAGAAGCAGTTGAAGGTAAATCTACATTAGCATCAATGGATATTCGTTTTGCTAGAACCATTGAACGTATTCAAAAAATTGTATGTTCTGAATTATATAAAATTGCTGTAATACATTTATACGCACAAGGTTTCGAAGGAGAAGATTTAGCTACATTTGACTTAGAATTGACAGCGCCATCTATCATATATGACCAACAAAAAGTTGCATTAATGACTGAAAAAATGACAGTTGCAACGGCTATGAAAGATTCAAAATTACTTTCAGACAGATACATATATGAATTTATATTTAATATGTCAGAAGATCAATGGTTGCAAGAACGAACAAATGTTATTGAAGATCTTAAACTTAGATTCCGTCAAAATCAAATTGAACAAGAAGGAAATGATCCTGCAATAACTGGAGTATCATATGGAACGCCACACGATTTAGCAACCGTGCATATGTCATCATCAGAAGTAGAAGAAAAAGATCCCGGCGGTCGTCCAAAAGAAGGAATTAAATTTGGTCAGCATAAAAATGCATTTGGGTGGGATCCTATAGGAACAAAAGGAATTGATCAAGAATTAGATCCTGAAAATCGCAAGTCAACATTCACTCCAGACCCTCGATTAAGAACACGTCAAAATTTCTTTAGAACGGAACAAATTACCAAGAAAATGGGTAAATCAAAAGAAGCAAAACTTATTAAAGAATCACTAACAGATTCAACAACTGATCCAGATGCAGGAACAATGTTAGATGAAAACAACATTTTATAATTTTATGTATATTTATATCAAAAGGCGCCGTACAGAAATATGAAAAAATTAAAACATTCGAAGTACAAAAACACGGGCATTCTTTTCGAAATGTTAGTAAGAAAATTAACATCGGAAACATTATCATCAGATAAGTCAATTACTATCGATATAATTAAAAAATATTTCGGTAAAAATACGGAATTAGCAAAAGAATTACATTTATATAATTCACTAGTTAAAGAGCAGTTTAAATCAGAAGCACGTGCAATTGATTATGTTAATAATGTAAAAGAAGCATATAAAAAATTAAATCAAACAACACTGCGTCGTCAACGATATAATTTAGTAAAAGAAATTTCTGAAAACTTTGTATTTGAAAATATGTCTAAAATACATATTGCAAATTATAAAACATTAGCTTCAATTTACATATTGTTTGAATATGGCGAAACTGCATCTACAAAACAGTTGTTAGAATGTAAGAATGTTATTTTAGATCATATGATGTTAACGGAACGTAAAATTGAAGAAAAGGATCCAATCATTGAATCTTTCTCTAAACAAGAAAAAGCAATGCGTTTATTAACATATAAATTAATGATTGATAAATTCAATAGCAAATATTCTAGTTTAAATGAATCACAAAAACAATTGTTAAATAAATACATTACCAATGTTAATGATACAGAAGCACTTAAAGAATATATTCAAAAAGTAATTCCTAGCTTAAAGAAAACATTGGCAGAACATGCAAAAAAAATTACAGATAAAGTAACGCAAATCAAAGTGCAAAAATTATCTGAAATGCTTTGCAACGTAGAAAACATGAAAAAAATTAAAGAATCTCATGTATTATCTTTGTTACGATATATGGATTTAGTTGATGAATTAAAAGAGGTGCATATATGAATTCGTTCTTAAAAAGCATAGAAAAACGGTTTACTTTATTAAATGAGTCTATAGATTTAGATGCAAATACTGAAGAACAGGATGTTTTTGAAGAAGATGAATTAGAAGAACAAAATACGACAGCCGCTGTTGCTGGATATGATATACCCGCTGCATTTAGTAAACGAGGTGCCGATGATGATACTGTCGAAGCATTAGGATATAAACGCGTTAAACGAAATGAATCAGTTAATACGCCTCCAACATATAAACTAGGTATTACACAAAAACCAGAAGCGGATGAAGAAGAATATACGGATAAGTTTCTATTTTCTGATGATTCAAAATGGCAACATAAAAATTATGATTATCCTTCTAAACCATATGCTAAATCATATAAAAAATATTCAGATCGAGCTGCACATGTAACAGAGCCACAACAAGTTCAATATGATTGGTCGGGGGTGAAAAACAAAACAGATAAAGTATATGAAGCAATGGATTCTAAATATGAAGAACTTATTGAATCATATAAAAGATTTGCAACAGGAGATTCAAAATCAACACCAGAACAAAAAGTAAAACATACAATTAAAGAAGTTGCTAAACGTTTACAAGAAGTTGAACAGCTAGTTGCTAATACTGCTAGATTAAAAATAGAATCTGGTATGAGTAGAGATGGTTATGGAAAATCCGTAAACACTGCATTAACAAAAATATCAGAACGATTAATAAAAATTTCAGAGCGAGTAAGAGCATTAGGAGAATAATATGAACAAGCCACTACTAGTAGAATATATGCCATTTAAGCCTGTTGGTTCACTTAATGAATCAAATGGAGCTGCATATGGAATACCTGGAGGTTTCGTAGTTCAAGGAGTATTGCAAAGAGCAGGAGCAAAAAATCAAAATGGTAGAGTTTATCCTAAACCTATTTTAGAAAGAGAATGTCAACGTTATCAACGTGAATATATCAGTCAACATAGAGCATTAGGAGAATTAGATCATCCAGAATCATCAGTAGTTAACTTGAATAACGTTTCACACAACGTTTTAAAAATATGGTGGAACGGCGATGATTTACTTGGAGCAGTACAAATACTAGATACGCCATCTGGAAACATTTTGAAATCTTTATTTAAAGCTGGTATTACTTTAGGTATTTCAAGTCGCGGATTAGGTTCAGTTAAAGAATTACGTAATGAAGGTGTAGTAGAAGTACAAGAAGATTTTGAATTAATTTGTTGGGACTTTGTATCTAATCCTTCAACGCATGGGGCTTTTATGCGGCCTACGAGCATGAATGAATCAACAAGCAAAAATATACAAACAAATAAATACGGTCGCGTAAATGATATTATTACATCAATTTTATGCGATGATGGAAAGTGTAGGATATAATGAATATGAAAAGTAAATTGCAAACATTACGGGATTTGCTGTATGAAACAGAAACAAAGAAAACAGTATTTTCTGAACAGCCGGAACCTTTAACAACTGAAGACAAACGTGCTTTTGCGGAATCTTTAAAATCATTTTCTCAATTAGGAGAATCTGTTTATGGTAATAGAAACTTAGAAGAAATTACAGAACGAATATCTAAAATGGTTGAAACTGCAAGTCGTATGGTTACGGAAAAAGAAGATGTAGTTGATTCAGTATCTGCAAGTCGTCATATGAAACATGTTTCTGCGGCATTAAATGAATTTAAAAAATCAGCTGCAGAAATGATGATTCATGAAAGAAGATTAGCAGCAGCATATGAAGATATTGCAGAAGGTCTTAGCAAATACTATAAAATAGATTAATTTGGATTTCGTAAAAAAGATTCTTATAATAAAGGTGAATGATGAATGTATTTAAAAAATTATACAAAGACTTTTTCGGAATAAACGAGCAAACGACAAAAACAAAAGTAACAGTTCCAGGTACTGATCCAAAACAACTAGATCAATTAAAAGCATTTAATCAAGAATTGACTAAAACTAAAGATTTGCTTAAAATGGGAGAAGAAGAAATTGATGAAGCACAATTGGTTAATAACATTACCGATTACCGCGGAGGAGTTGAGTACGTTCTTCGAGACCCTTCAACTGCAGAAAGTGTAGCACGAGAAATTGAAGAATGGACTGCTAAAAAAGGATTTACAATTGTAACTAAAAAAATGTCTAAAACAGGACGAGTTGCATATTTTTATTTTAGATTAGGACAAGACCCTGCATTAGAATCTCAAAAATTACAAGGATATTTAGCACAGAAGCCAGAAATTAAACATTTTAGATTTAACGTAAGACAACAAGCAGCACCACAAGTAAAAAGACCACAAGGAAAAATTTAAAACAAATATATGAATAAAAAACAAAAACAACACCAATCAATTATTCCAGGAAACCCAACCGCAGTAAATGTAACGGGAACTCAAAGAGAAGATTTAGCATTTGCATTGAAAATGTGGAAACGTAAAGTTAAAGACTCTGGAGTATTAGAATCAATTAAAGAACGTAAAACATTTACAAAACCTAGTGTTGCTAAAAGAGCAGAAAGAATTGATGCTGCATATCGACAAAGAATGCAAGACTTAAGAATGAAAAATTAAATTTTCTTAAAAAAGATTTAGGCCCTAACAAAAAAGTTAGGGCTTTTTTACTGTTTTTTATTTTAGCTCTATATTTATTTTAGAATACGCTATTCACTCTATATAATATAGCGTCGCATAAATTATTTATTCTTATTAAGATTCTCAATAATCTTATTTCCAAAAAACAAAATTTAAGGGGAAAACAAATGGCAAAATCAGACTTGCTAAAAGAAGCAATCGCAGATGCTAAAGCTGTTAAAGAAACTGCATTAGCAAACGCAAAAATTGCATTACAAGAAGCATTTGCTCCAAGAATCAGAGAAACGCTAATGGCTGAGCTAGAAGGCGATTTAGAAGATGAAGAAGCAACAGCAGATGTAACTGCAACACAAGAGCCGGTAGGCGATGAAATGGGCGGAATGCCAGATTCAGTAAATGTTGGATTAGATTTCAATGACGATGGCGAATATGATCTAACTGGTATAGTTGGTGGAAGTGATGAAGAAGTGGCAGACGAAATGCCAGCAGAAGAAGAACCAACAGCAACTCCAGATGACATGA
>Ga0181343_1000041_pt1 | contig 56014 bp, 99 predicted proteins | sample Su13VDMLBSD_FD_130110 | JGI IMG/M metagenome (GOLD analysis project Ga0181343, IMG submission 130110) | Freshwater viral communities from Lake Michigan, USA - Su13.VD.MLB.S.D | ecosystem: Environmental > Aquatic > Freshwater > Lake | place: USA: Michigan | collected 2013-07-15
ACGGTTGACTCGCTTCAGGAGGAAGTGCGAAGGCTGCGCTTCGACCTGAACGGTGCGAAGCGAGAACTGGAGCAGATCCGTCCCGTTGCTGACGAGCAGTGGAACAGTTACAGCACGGCAGCATGGTTGCTTGCGGAACGCGACGAGGCCCGCAGGGAGATTTGCAACCGAACCTCTTATCCTGACAGGACTCCCGAAACCGAAGCCAAGATGCGGGGTTGGGACTGCTTTCCTGCGGAGAACGCAGGCTGCAAAAGCTTGATCGGCGTTGTGTCTGCCCTGAAGAGAGCAGTGCCGCCCAGGTACGAGATCGTGGATGAATGATTATGGATGAACGAATGGAACCCGAAGACATCATGATGCGCAACCAGCATCTTGTCGTGGACAACGAAAGCATGCGCACCGAGATTGAAGCTCTCCAAAATAAAATCAAGTATTTGGAAGAACGCTTCAGTGAAGTATGTAAGGAACGCGATGAGTTTTGGGATATGTTCGACAAGGCGCGGGAAGAGCGGGACGAGGCAAGGCGTGAAGTCCTGATGAATAAGGCAAATCATCTACCAAAGATGTCTGACCCGTTTAGTGAAGCAAAGCGTCGTGGTTGGGATTGCCTTGAATCTCGCCGTCCGTGGGATTGCCACAAGGATTACAAGTGAACAGAGAACGCTACGAAGAAAGCCGTCGAGAACTTGACGCATACCGCGCCTACGAAATGGCAAAAGATAACTCTATTTCCCTTGATACCATCTTCAAGGCAACTGGAGGCTATCGACAAGGCGTTGTAGATGCAAGAAATACATCTACTAAGAAAGAAAATAATAAAATGATCAAGAAGAAGACATCCAAGAATACCAAGCGCACCACCAAGATGGAGCGTCTGCGTATAGAGGCAGAGAAGAATCGTCCCGTGGGCGTGAGGGTTGTGTCCGAAGGACGGTGCGAGGTGGAGATCACCACGCTCTACAACTCCACGATCCACAAGCGCATGGGTGGTGTTCGTGCTGACTATTTCGACAATTCTGAACCCGCTTCACCGACTGTCTATATGGACAATCCGCACAACTTGCGAGTCCTTGCACATGCGCTGCTTGCGGTAGCGGACTGGATGGAGGGTGGCAAGTGACAACCAACGAACGAACATGGAAAGATAAAGAAGAATTGGTCGCTTGTGCTTTGACCAATGTGCTAAACGACCTTTGGTATGAGGAAAATCCTCGTTCTTCCATTGAACTCCATGCAGAAGAGTTTCGGCAGTTCTGCGAGAGTGTACTGTATTCGGCATTGAAGAAGGGTGCAAAGTGAACGAGCAAGATGCCATCGCAAGGATTAAGAGACTGTCTCACAGCATCAACTGTGCCGATGAGATCGCAGAAGTGATTGAGCGGCTAATCAAGGAGCGCGACGAGGCGCGGTTGGAGGTTCGTGCGCTTCAGAAAAAGATCGGCGACACATCGATAATGCTATACGATTGGGATGGATACTACAATCCACATAGCCAGTCTGGAAATATTGTCGAGATGGCAAAGCTGGTGGAGGAGGCGTACTCCGCTCTTCAGGGCAGGAGTTGGAATGAGGAGAAAGCATGAACAGAGAACGCTACATCGAACTCGACAAGTCAGGAACAGGACTCACCAAGGAAGAGTGGGAAGAGGGCTGGCATTGGTGCGGAGAGTGGGACGATATGCTTGTCGGTCCCCACACTGACGAAGCCTTGGTCTGCTCCTGCGGTCATCCTGCTATCGAAAGGTGGAAGGAATCAGAGGAAGGCAAGAAGATGCAGAAGGCTCTTGATGAGAGATTCGAAAAGCTCAATGAGAAAAATTTCCTGACGGGGGACGAAGAGTGAGCATCCAAGACAGCCGAGACGAAGATCTCTTTCAAGCAGCCATGAATCGCCCTGATCTGCCGCCCGACATCCGAGCGTTGATCGTTCATGCATACGGAAAGATCATCGAGCAGGAACGCACCATCCTGCGTATCGAATCTCAGTACTCCGTACTTCTTGAGAGGTGCGATGAACTGGAAAGGCGCCTCTCGTATCCGTTCATTGACGACTGGGAGTACGATCAGAGGATGGAGGCTGCGATGGCAGAGTCGCGCGAGCAAGGTTTTCGCAACCACCACGCGAAGACATGGCGTTGCGACCATTGCGGGTTGGATGCCGATGATAACAACGTCTTCTTCTTCGCCCATGTGCTTCAAGACATCGCCAACGCCCGCAAGGGCGAGTCGGCGACTGTCTGTAGAAGTTGCAATGTCATGATCGAAGAGAATGCACGGAGAAGCAAAACGCTGGGCGATCAATAGCCCACGGCTTTTTTCCCCTTTTTTCATGGCTAAACTATTGACAATCTGTGAAGCAGATGCTACAATGGATGGGAGCGTGCCTGCCAAGGGGCTGAAAGACGCCGCTCTCCCCTTCTATCCTGTTCAAACTTTAAACCACGCCCTATAATTTTTGGCCAACAAGGAACGAACCATGGAAGATCATAACACGTACTTCACGAACAGGATGGCTCCTGCCTCTGAGATCAATGCAGCCCTCCATGCATGCCGCTCCAACGGCTTCGTTGCCTTCTGCACGCCCCAGCCAATCAGGAACACGAATCTCAGCAAGATCATCATCAGGTGGAAGTCTCCTCACTCCACCACCTTTCTTCAAGGAAACATCTCCGCGATCCACTCGTCGGAATCCTCCAGCGGAGCAGCCTTGATGGCGAATCTTGCCGCCCGTCCGTGGAGCGACCTTGCCGATCACACCGATGGATCCGTGATCGCCATCACCGATCTCCAGATCGCTGACCCCCATCCGTCCGTCGCTGACCTGACGCACATCCAGTCATGCAAGTACGTCACCACCTGAGGTGTCAATCTCATGGCAGCAAAGAAGACCACTACCAAGAAGAAGACGGCAAAGAGCACTTCCACAGCCTCCGCCGCCAGATCCACGCCGCCAGCGCTGCCTGCATGGATCAGGCGCGATTCCGTGACCGTGATTGTTCCCTTTGGCATTACTGTCATTGAGATGGGTCCCCTTAGGCTGGGTCATTCGAAACCGCGCCTAAACTCAAGCAAGTATGGTGTTCAGAGTCCTGATGACTATGGCATTCTCCCCGTGAGATTCAATCTCGGGAGCGCTATGGATCGGAAGGCACTGCTCATCGGGCTGCTCGACGGATTTTCATGGCGCGAGTTGCATGAGAATCCAAATAGGCGTATCGGCTGGCGTTTCGAGGAAGCGTTCGAGGAGAAGGCTGACTGCGGCGACTTTGAGAACACAGGCAAGGATTGCTTCGAACTCACTGAGTCGGGATGGATGGAAGTCGATGATCCAAAGATCATTGATTCGCTCCCCGACATTGCCGAGTCGGATGGAACATTCGCCACTCTGACGGAAGGTCCGTTTTCGTGGGCGAAGGAGATTGAGTTCCGATCCGCCAAGTCGCGGCATCTATTGAGAATTGGAAAACCCAGTCGCGGTTGCGAAGCGAACGCCAGTGCATCACGCAGCATTGCCGCAGCACTCGCGCGCAGACTCGGGGAGCCGATGCCCTTGGCGCGCTCGCTCGCAGCTCGCGTGAAGATCGCCAAGGCGCACGAAGTGCCGCTCTCGGTCGAGCATCCCAAGGGATTCAAGTAAAGGAAAACCCCCATGGCAGCAAAGAAGACCACTACCAAAAAGAAGACAACCAAGAAGGTATCCAAGAAGGCATCTGCATGCCATCCCAAGAACCACTCTGGAAACCCCGAACTCGACAAGTACATCGGATTCCAGTTCCAGTGGAGCGAGCCTTGGGAGTGGGAGGATGACACCATCCCGCAAGATCTCCTTGACGAGAACGGCGAGCCTCCTTCCGATCTGGATGGACTCTGGGAGATCACTTCCGTCCACGAGGACGGTCAGGACTGCTGGGTTCAGTTCGTTCCCACGGACGGAGATCAGCAGATGGAGTTCCCCCTGTCTCTCGTGCCTGACCCCGACGATAGTAAATAGGTTTCAAGGCAAGCGTAGACGTGGTCGCAAGACCATGTAGCCAGCAACCATGAACAAGGAGAACGCATGAAGAGGGAAGAAGCAATCAATGTCGTTCAAAGCATCGTCCTCTCGCTGTCCTTCACGGCAGCAGCATCCGCATCCTCGTACGAGTGGGTTGATTCTCCAGCAGCGCGGTCATGGCAGCGGATCACTGGCACGACCATCAATCTCGCCACGGAAGCGCCAGTGCTGGATGGCAACATGCTCCGCGTCATTGACACGAACAGCGGTGAGGTCGAAGGCGAATTCGTCATCTTGATCACGGATTCGGTCCCCGTCATCCACTCCACGGGAACCGTCCCCGCCACATGGGGTTCGGTCATCACCTTCGGGGATTCGTATTCCATTTCCTCTGGATGCGTCCTCATGGACGGGGAACCGCACTACTTTGCCTTTGCCCATCTAGACGCAGAAGCCAGTCTTGACGATGGATCGGGAAACTCCATGTCTCCGTCAGTCTCGCTGGCGATTCCAGTGATTCCTTTCCCCGACAGCAAGTCAGCGGACGAGTTCATCGCTGAAGTCAGGAATGCGGCGAACGGGAGCGCAACTGGCAGCGGAGGCATCCTCTGCCACGATCCCACTTGGCTGGGCAACAATGGAACGGAGTGCTGCGGCTACCTGTCCGCGTACCAGTCCAATGTGGAGGGGTGCAGGCGCGACTGGTGGAAGCACTTCTGGGGATGCCTTGCGGTGGGTTCAGGAGGCGGATGGGCTTTCTTCCAGTGGTGCGCCAAGACCTGCATCGCCGTTCCTCCTCCTGGAAACGCAGGTTGCGTAAAGGGCTGCATCATCGCCAGCAGCGTGATCGGCCTGGAGGCTGCAGTCGTGTGTGTCCTTGCCGCGAACGAAGCATACGAGGGATGCGTTGCCCGCGAGAGGGCTGCGTACATCCTCAACCTCACGAACAACGGCTGCGAGCTCCGCATGCCAGAGGAGGGTCAATGAGCACCGTCCCGAATTCCGTGCAATCCATCTGCATTCTTGCGATCTCCCTGGGGCTGGGCATCATCGCCACGCTGATCCTGCGCTCCTTCGCCCCCGAATGGTGCATCCAGAACAGGCTTCTCGTGTGGGCTATCATCGGATTCGTCACCATCGCCCCTTCGCTCGTCATGGTGTTCCGCATGAGGAAGCCGCTGTAAGGCGCACGACCCATCAGGAAGCAATCGGCTCGCTGCAGCGTTCCTGACTGGATGCTCCTCCGATAGTCCGCGCGTATTCCATCCACCAATTATCATGGACCGAACCAATGCAGAAGCATGAAGTCAAACTGGTCGCCATCGTAGTCGCAGTCTCCGTGGTGGCGTTCGGAATCATGGTGGACGGATACTTCGGATTCCCCATGACCAGCGCCGCATCCCAGTGGATGCTTGTGCTCGCATGCCTGCTCACGCTGGGCATCCTTCTCTTCTACGGATACCGATTCCTCGCGCAATGGTACAACAGGAGGAGCAAGATTCCTCCCGCGCCGAAGAAGACAGTTCATATCCCTGCCGAAACTCCCCAGCAGGAGATGGTGCGTTGTCTGGATCATATCAGGACAATCCTTCTGCTTCTTCTTGTGGTCACGGTGATCAACAACTGCAGCAATAGAGAAAGCATCAGGTCAATCGAGCGTGCGGTGAATTCCACTTGGGAAATCAAGCCAAGGCGTTTCTAGCATCTGGATGAAGACAATGCAAAAGCCAAAATATCCATTCGGTGCAGTGACTAATAGAACCATCATTTCCAAATTGCCGATTACCAAATCATTGTGGCAGTTTCTAAATGGTGGGCGTGTTGTGGAAATGCCACGAGATTCCTACCTGTGCCACAAATGCTGCCTTTTAGCTGGAGTAAAAGGGGAATTGAGGTCGCTCTGGTCAAAATCGGGATTACATCGTGTCTATTTTGATTTCGGAAACTTGGTCAACCATCAGGATTTGACCCCACTATCCCTCGTTGATCTTTTGAAGGTAAATGGAGAACAAAAGGGTTGGGAAGACCTCCCATGCTTTTTTCACCAGGCATCCACCCGGTTTCCTAAAAACATAAATGAACTCGTGCTGAATGATAAAACAGCACTACTGGCAAAAACGGCGCGAAAAGAAAAAGGCAGAATCAAAGAACTAGAAGCGCTGGCACGAAAGGGCGATCTGATTGCATTTGAAGAGTGGAAGGCACTAAAAAGAACTCATAATTGAGTTGGAAAGTGATGGGCAGTACGGATGATGCTCACCCACCATTGCTAGAATGCAGATCCCTGTGGAAAGCAGCATCAGCAACCCCTCATATATTCCCGAGCCTCCAGAGCCTGCCGAGGGATGGAAGCAGATCGCGAAGGGATCTGGATACACCGTCGCGCTTCGCCACGACGGCACGGTTGCATGCTGGGGCAACAACCAACTCCATCAATGCAACCACCCATCCGTATCTGGAGTGGTTTCGCTGTCCACGGGAAGCCACCACACCGCCGCCCTGCTTGCGGACGGAACCGTGACGTGCTGGGGTCACGATGGAAACGGTCAGGCATCGCCTCCTCCTCTCCGCTCCGTTGTCCGAGTGCAGACAGGCGGTCTCCACTCCTTCGCCATCCACGACTCTGGAGAAGTTTCCTCATGGGGGTGGACGTACGACCTCACGCGGGGCGTGACATTACCCCTGCCCCCTGCATCCCAGGTCCGCGAGTACCTGATGCATCCGTACTACGCGGCAGCGTTGCGGTATGATGGCAGGGTCCAGTGCTGGGGTCTTCTCAGGGAAATAAGATCCCTGCCTTGGGATCTCACCACGGAGGCGTGGCTGGAGTTCGTGGGCGAGTACGGATACGATTGCTTCATAACGAGGATCGTGCCACCGTACGTCCTGAACCTTCCCCAATACAAGACCACGCGCAGGCTGTCGAGGCTGGCAAGGGAGAATTAGAGATCGTCTCCAACTTATCTTTTCCTCTTGCCCTTGACAACCAGTAAAGTAGGCTGTTATCCTTTTGAAAGAGGAGAAAACCGCCTGCTCGGATGCGTCATGGAGACCACTATATTCTATAATGGTTGCCATGACCACCAAGAAGACAGCCAAAGGATCCGATGTAGGCTCTGAAATATCCGCCGCCCACGCCAAGGGCAAGCCTTACATTTGCGGCAAGGCCCCCGTGCGTAATCCTAAAAATAAACCAGCGGAAGAAGGCGAAGCGACTGCAAGCGCGGTTTCCGCGCCCGAGGGCGGCATGCTGTGCCACAAGATACCTCTTGCACCAGACGAGCGCGACTACAAATTCCTGGTTGCTGCCTGCAAGGCATCCAGACAGGTGTACAACGCTTTCGTGCGTCAATACAACACCCGCTACAAGCGGATGCGCGAGTCTCCCCAGTGGAAGGCTGCGTTGCTCATGGAGCCAGAGGAAATGAGGGAGGCCAGGAGAGGCATCAGGATCGCGCGCAAGGCGCGCGGACGCCTATCCAGATCCGCAAAGAGTGCGTCTCCAGAGGATGCAGAAAAAATCAAGCAGGAAATCGAAGCCATGGATTCCCGCATCGCATCCGCGCACAAGATCCTTGACGATCTGCGGAAGACGATGCCCAAGGACATCGGCAAGGCCATGGGCGAGGCATTCCTTGATCTATACAAGAAGCATCTGAACAGAGGCGACATAGAGAAATGGATGCGGGGAAGGAGAAACGGAGTCTATGACGAGAACCGCGACATGATCGGTCCTCGCTCCTGGATACGCCGATACATCTCTTCCTTCAATTTCTCCCAGATCTGCACGGAGGCAGAGGCCTCCTGCCAGACAGCTCGCAAGCAGCACCGCTCAAGGGTCAAGGCGGGCCTGTCGCTTCGCCCGCTGCCTTCAGGCAGGATCGGCATGGCAGAAGGCACGATATCGGTGGAGCTCGACGGCTCCATGTCCTTCATCAAGCGAAGCGGAGAGAACAAGGGCAAGAAGGGTCTCAATGCCGAGCATGTGAGGATTCCTCTTCGCCTGCGCCCTGACGGGGATCCATACGAGGCCAATGTGCTTTCCCATATTCTTTCGGGCGGTCCTCAGAGGATAAGGAACATGTCCATCGTCCCCGTTCACTCCCACGGCAGGATGCACTTCGAGCTCGCCATATCGTACATCGGCAAGCCACTGCCGGACGATTCCCCGTCCCTGCACGGAACCGTGGGCATCGACTTCGGAACGCAGCATACCGCCGTGTACAACAGGACGGTCAACCACGGCGAGCACGTGCGTCACTCCCCCCATGGCAGGCGCCTTGAAGACCGCATCGCCCGCCTCCAGCGGCGGTATGCGCACGCCCAGATCCTCAACAATCCCCATGCATTCGATGAGAAGGGTGCTCCGATCAGGGGAGCTCGCATCAGGCGCTCCCGACGCATGCTGAAGCTGAAGAAGAAGATAAGGGCGCTTCACGAGCAGGCCGCACGGTGCAGGAAGCAAGAGGCGAATCTTGCAGGCAAGCGGATCTCGCGCATGGGCGATGCATTCATCATGGAGGACTGTTCCATGGAAGGCTGGTCTGCGCAGGCAGGCAGGGGAATCCATGCAGGCACTCCGAGCGCCGTGCGTGACTCCCTGTGCAAGCACGCACAGCGGGCGAACAAGGAGATTGTCGAGATTTCTACTGCAAAGATAAAGGCAACCCAGTACGATCCCGTTTCTGGATGCTATAATAGGATTCCCCTCCACCAGCGAACAGTCGTGGTGGGAGGCGTAGAGGTTGACAGGGATCTTAAGTCAGCCTACGTTCTTTCTCATGTAAAAAACAATACAATCGACTCCGTAGCCGCTCGCAACGAGTGGCAGGCAAGCTGTGGTCAGCTTCAGGGGCGGAGCGATTCGTAAACGAATGCGGTACGGGCGTTCGTGGGTTTTCGCGCCCGAGCCGTGCCGCATCCCCTGAAACGAGCCGTGCGATAAAAGGACAGCGCTTCCATTGTTAACGTATCAGAGCATGCCAAGCGTGCTCCCCGAGCGCTCTATCGGATGGATGGGATCGCAAGATCCGCAAGAATTATCCCCGCGTTATCAAAACGCATCGTACGGCGAGAATCCGCGAAACAGGAATAAAGCACAGGGCATGCAGGGCTTCTTTTTCGGCCAAGAAAAGTATTTAAGTTCATGTCTGTAAAGAATTTATGAAAGATACCCTGTGTTCTATCCCTGTTTTGTGGGAGCCCACAGGAAATAAACATCAAGAGTAAATGCAGAAGATCCTGTGTTCTATCCCTGTTTTGTGGGAGCCCACAGGAAAGCAACACCAAACGACTTGACGCATCCACCTGTGTTCTATCCCTGTTTTGTGGGAGCCCACAGCTCCGCGAAGTACTCCCCAGCGGAATCCCACCCATGATTTTCGGGGGAAGGAAAAACCCCACGGAGTCAACGATGTCACTGTCCCTCCACCCGCCCACGCCGCGGTCCCCTTCCCTTTCCTACGTCCGCTCCCAGATCATTGCATTCCTCCACAGCAGGAACGGAGACGCCCCAGCGAAGGAAGTCCACGACCACATAGGCACGACGAACGACTGGACGAACAAGTCGTTCCCCTCCACCGCAGCGGAGGCATCGTATCTCATTTCTGCATACAAGTCCCTTGTGCGCGAAGGGTGTCTCATCGAGTACATCGACGCATGCCCTGCCGTGCACCGAGTGCGCATCGACCCGTTGAAGGCTCTTCTCCACGAGGCTACTGCCAGTCCATGAGGTACGGCAAGAGCAAGCCCTGCAGCGTTGAAGGGAAGCTGATTACCAATTTCTGGAAAAGTACACCACGTGATCATGAAAATATAAAAAATCTCACCATCTTTTCCTGTCTTACTACAATGACAGCATGAAGATAACATATGCTCCAATGGTGGACAAATACGAATGTGAGAACGACTATATCGACAGTATTCTTCACCATATCATGCAGGGATCAGGAAGTGATTATCATTTCCTGATAGCGCGGGCAAACAATAAGGAAGAAAAGAACGCCATAGAAGGCTGCATCATAGAAGGAATGAAAAACGTACTCATTCTCAAATCCGACGAGAAGGGGATAGTTCCACCGTTCCTTGATCGTTTTGTGGCGGTATTCAGGGCATTTAATACGACAAAAACCTGCGATGCGGTGAAGATATTTCCAATACCTTGCGGATATGCAAGCATATTTAACTACGAATACAACAATCAAGCATACGCACCTGATTGTGAGCCACTTCCTCTCCATGAGAGAGAGTACGATATGTTTTTCAGTGGACAGGTATTCGGACAGAATAGGAAGCAGATGAAATCCGCCCTTGACCGAATATCAAGGTTCTTCAAATGCTGCTTCCACTATACTGATGGATACGCGAAGGGGCTTCCCTTGGCTGAGTACAATAGAAAGATGCTGTCGTCTAGGATAGCCGTCGTGCCCAAGGGGGCTACTGGATACGATGGCGAAAGCATGAGGTATTTTGAAGCCGTAAGAGCCAGATGTTCCATCATCACTTCCTACGACTTCCAGAACCCGTTGCATGACCATTGGTATTATGAAGGATCTCCCGCGATTATCGTTCGAGACTGGTCTCAGTTAACTCCGCAACTTGTTGACAGCATGCTTCGGCGTGATAACCTTGACTTCGCCTTTCACGAGGCGAAAAAGTACTTCAGCGAAAGAGTGGATCCATCGGCGGTCGCCAGATACATGCTAAGCAAATTGGAGAGCATAGCGTCGGCATGATCCGCACCTTTTACAGTGTGAATGAAAATAATTTGATTAAATACGGCAAGAGCAAGCCCTACAGCCATGAATACACCTCCGTGGAGGAGTACAGGGGTCGGATCATCCACGTACTCCTCCGCAACGGCGGCGATCCTGTCCCTGTTTTCCGCATCTACCTCATCCTGTTCCCTGCCGCGAAGACCATGTACGCCGAAACCGAGTCCAGCGTTGATTCCAGCAATTTCACGCAGGCGTGGAGCGATCTCATCAAGGAAGGCATCCTCAGGGTGGAACGAGGATCTGTGGGAACGGGCAGGATAAGCAGGACGTGTTGCCTCGACCCTCTCTTTCTCCTCCTTCACGCGCACAAAATCCAGCAGCCGCAGCCTGTCTTGGCATCGAAAATACCACCACGGTCTTATCAGGAAAAAACCAACCAACAGGTTATTCTTCTCCATCTTGCCCACTAGAATGCAGTCAACGCAGTTCATGCAGAACCGAGAAAAAGCCAGCATCACCAGGCGATGATTGCCTTTACAGCCAGCATCACCAGGCGATGATTGCCTTTACAGCCAGCATCACCAAGCGATGATTGCCACTTTTTTCGGGGGTAAGATAACCACAAGTACTTGTAAATAAAGAACTTGTGTCTTCATCCCTCCGCCACGGCTCCACGCCACGCCCACACAGTAATATCGGGCAAACCGATATTCATAAGGCAAACCCAATAGTCACACTCCCACAATGCCCCATATGCAGTACATCATCTCAGCCATAGCATTCATCGCCTGTGCAGCAGTCCTCTACGTGTCCCTGGCTCCACTCATGAACATGGAGGATCCAGGTGACAGCGCGGACGAGCAGTGAACAGCCTCTTCCATGCCAGTGCATTGCCCTCTCCAAAGGAGGGCATTGTCATTGATGCTTCACACGCACCACGGCACATCCTCCGAAAAGAATGGCATGGAGAAGGTTGTCTTCGTGCTCCTCATGGCAGTAGTAGCCGTATGGTCGCTCCACACCAGCACAGAGGCTGACGAGGACCGCGAGCACATGACTGTTCGCGACTGGGCGGACGTAGCGACGTTCATAGTTTCGTCCGCAGCCATAGGCGTCGCAGCAGCCATCGTAGTGCACGCGTTCGGAACCACCCACTGAACTAGGGTTTTCAATGAAGGCGGAAAATCGCACCCACTGAACTCCGTTTTCATTGAATATGCCGTTCATCCGTTCCCCGCACACTACAATCATCCTCCATTGACGCGTCTTTCGCCACCCAGCCAGTACAAGCCGTCCACCGCCATCGTGTGGATCACGGTATCCGTCTGCGTGTTCGTGTGCACAGGCACCGCACTGCCGTACCTCGTGGGCATCCACCCGCACGACGCACTGGTGCAGCTCGCACAGCTCACAGGATGCTGCGCAGGGGCTTCCCTCGCCGCACTCCTCGCCGCATACGCCCTTCACAGGCTCCTGAGGTAGCCAGTTCTCCTGAGGTAGCCCGTTCTCCCAAAAGCAACCCCCCGTTTTTTTTGGGGCCAAACAAACCCCCACCCACACCACATGCTCAAGGAAATATCACTACACTCTTCAGACCTGGGATTCCATCCATCCCACCCACTGCATGATCACCTGTTCATATTGAAACACTACAGGGCAGATCCATCGCATAGACCAGATCTCCCAGCAGACAATCAAGGAATCATGGTCATGGAGATATCACATATGGGGAATCTCCATACACCGTACCAGAGAACCATAGAAGTGGCAGACCAGCACTCGTTCACACTCATGTGGAACACCATGGCGAGAATGAACGCACAGGACGTTCTCAGGGGATTCGGACTGGAAGGATTCAGCAGCACGGCAGAGGAGAGCACACGATGAGAATCACCATGACGGCTTCATCACGGGAACTGGGGATACCACAGGACCACCCGCTGGGCACGCACTACTTCAGGCTCCGTGCGTGGAGGTACCAGCCCACCCCAGAGCATCCTGCATACGATGGTGGAGCAATGCTGTCCGTCACGCCACAGTCCGTGGACACAAGCATCCACATAGAGGACATGGAACTGGACAGCCAGGAAGGGCTTCATTCCCTGATCAACGCACTGTACGATCTGGATGGCGATGCCATGATCAGGATGCTCATGCCTCTCTTGAACACCACCAAGGGCCCTGTCGGTTCATCTCAAGAGGAACCTATTGGTTCATCTCAAGAGGAAGAAGAACTCATACAGGAACTCATGGACGAGATCATGGATGAAATGAGTGATGAAGCACCCCAGCATGATCCTGCTCCCACTGCTGATCCTATTCCCATTGCCGATCCTGTCCCTGTCGTTGAAGCCACCCCTTCCGCTCCTGAGCCTGCTGCTCCCGCCCAGCCGCCCACTGCGTATGAGGAGGCGAAGCGAAAGACAAGGGCTACGAGGAAGGCAACCAGCAAGGCAGTCAAGAGCAAGGGGAGCAAGTCAGGCGCCGCCTCAGGAAGAGGAAGAGGCAGACCGCCGAAGGTTCAGGAACCAGCAAAGCCCAAGCGTGCGTACAGGAGGAAAGGCAGCAATCCTCCCAATCCGCCCACTGAGTAGCGTGAGACGAAGTCTCTGGTGCACTGAGAAGCATCGCTGTAGTTACCAAGAAGCAGTGTGAGACGAAGTCTCTGGTGCACTGAGAAGCAACGCTGCTACCCCTGAGAAGCAACGCTGCTACCCCTGAGAAGCAACGCTGTAGTTACCAAGAAGCAGTGTGAGACGAAGTCTCTGGTGCACTGAGAAGCATCGCTGCTACCCCTGAGAAGCAACGCTGTAGTTACCAAGGCTGAATTGGATAAATATAATATTAATATTTTATCTATAGCCCCACAACGCTACACTTTACTACACTTTGCCCCACCAACCTCATTTTTATGGCCCTGAGGGGCGTTCTATAAATATAAAAGCTGCGCACTGCAGTGGCTGCCCACAACTTTTCCACAGAAAAGTTGCCCCTCTTTACAGTTCGTACCAGATGTGCTACACTCTGCACGCTGCTGCCTGTTGGGTAAAACTGCCCGTGCTTGAGCACTGAAGCCGTGAAAGCAAGAACAGGCTACTAGAATGGATTCCACGATGCCAGCACTAGACAAGATCTTCATTGGTTACGAGACTGCGAGCGGGGCGGATACCGACCACGACGCACCGAAGGCTTTTCTTATCGTCCACAGCGACGGCTCCGTAGAGGCCTGGGTGGACGAGGCTTACCTTCTCTTCTCCAAGCCTGTCCACTGGGAGCTGTGTACTTCCTCTGCGGGCATCCACACCCGTGAGGAAGCCTTGCTGGAGGCTCGCAGGGTGGCGAGGTCGTTCGGGTTGACCCGTTTGTCTCGGCTTCCCAGGGCTGCTCCTGAGGCTCCTGTCGCCCCTGTGGTCAAGGACGCGATCACGGTTGTTGCACCAAAAAATCCAGGTCTGGCACTGCGTCTGGTGAATGCCCCACTACAATAACGCTGGCCAACCTCCAAGGTAGCCATCTCTCTGGGCAGTGTCCTGCGTTTCGTGGGGCACTGCTCATTTCTTCTCCTCTAGGTTCCCTGTTCCATTCCCTGGGCAGGGAACTTTTTTTTACGGAATCAGCTGGAAAGCCTTCGGTTTTCCTTTGGAGAGTTTGCTTGGGCCCTACAATGGCTGCATAGCAGCGCAGCACACTGCTTGCAAAGCCTTGGGACGGATTCGCAAGAATCAGGGACTCGGCTAGCAGCCTGTGCAGGGGATGGTGCCACCACGCTATTCTGCTGCTCATCACGGACTCAGGAAAGTTGCCTTGCCCCCAGGCCACTGGAATGACCCGCAGAGAGAAGGCGTAACGAAAGTTGCGTCTTCTTTTTTTTTATGGGTTGTTTTAAATATATCGTTGCACTGTTTTATGATATTGCTGCCGTGCATTCTATAATGAAGTCATGCGTAAGAGAAGATGTTCCCCGTGGAACATCTTCAGGGAGGATGCAAAGCCCCCTACGAGCACACTTCAGCAGCTACGAACTATATTGCTGGCGGTCGGGTAGGCCGCGCCCACCTTGCTTCGGCAAGCTAACAGTGGGTTTTTGAAGTGGAAGGCGATCCTAATCAGGTCGCCTTTTTCAATAAAGCACGAAAAGAAGAAGGAATGGAGCAAATATCATGGCAAAGAACAATACGAATAACTTCAAGCCGAGCATGCGAAAGGTCAAGGAGGCCATCATGACGAAGGTCGCCCACCGAAAAGCGAACCACGATGGCACTACGGCCGCCCGTGCTCGCAAGAAGTGATACTGTGTGAGTGAGTTATCCGATGAGAGGGAGCCACGCACCGAAAGGTGCGTGGTGTTTTTTTATCTGATTCTTCCAGAAAGGGAAGGACTTTGTGCTGGGATCATTGAAATTTCTTGCGAAGCTCGAAATTTCAATGTGGTTCATGCCAGCGTTCAGGAAGGAACTAGATGGGTGAATCCAATCGAGATTCGTCCACCTTCCATGGCACTGAAATCCATGTAGGACAAGCGTCGCCGAAGACGGCAAGCACTGCAGATGTCATGCACTTTTCCAACCGGCAACTTTAAAGTTTGCATGGATGGCACTGAACTGGACGCGATTGCCTGGAGGGTACTCTCCTGGTCGGAAGTGCATGACAGTTCCTGTCTCGAGCGGAAGCACTGTTGATGATTGCAATCGACAGGTTGGCTGCCCGGAAAGTCCATGGAGATGAGGCGGATTTCCTCGTCGAGTGCCGCACTGAAACCATGATCCATAGAGTTTGCACTACAGCTGCAGCTGTTCTGTCGTAAACTCCATGGTTGGTGCACTGAACGGATATTCTGCGCACTGATTACAGGGCGTTGATGAGAATGGCCTGGTTGGGATGGTTGTGCGGCGGATACGGGGCGATGGTGCCGCACTGAAAAGGTTATGGGGGAGTTTTCTCTTTCCACGACGAGAAGAGCGTATTTCTGGACACGGTCTCAAAAAAAGGTGAAGATTCCAGTTATGGGGCAGTTTTCTTGCCCGGATGAAGAACCATGCTGCTGCTTCCCCTTATGTGCAGAATCACCGTTCCGCGCCCTTGACTATTGGCTGGTTCCCGTTACGCTTCTGTTCATGAGCGGTAACTCCATTGATCTGAGCACGATATTGACTGTGGATACCAGTGTTAGCGAGCGGGACTACGAGGACACGGTGCTTGGGCACCTGGACGCGAATCTTCGCCTGCTGGGCTGGCATCGAGATTCTTCGTGTGATCGCTTGTCCACGGAGCTGTTTTCCATGGGCGATGGGCCTTCCCGGGATGTGGAGGAGGCTCGGGCTCTGGTTCGGATAGCCTGGTACGTTCTGGGACTACCCAGGCCTGCGTGGCCCGATCCCCTGGCTGAGTTGCACAGGCGTGCAGGGGAGGCTGGATGAGCCCGCTGGAATCGTATTGCTCTCGCTTGGGCTGGCGTTCTGCCCGTACGGCACGCAGTGGTCTTCATCGCTGCCTGGAACTGGCGGGCATTCAGGAGGGCAACCTTGCCAAAGGCGTGACCTATGCGGATTCCGCCAAGCTCGTGCGGGAACTGCATGACAGGTACCGGGCCAGGACAGCTGCCAAGTTGATAAGTTTCTGGCGAGAGATGATCCGTGAATGCTGGCGACTGGGCTACATGGACAAGGATGCTGCGGAGCGTGCCATGCCTCGATCTCCGTCGCGTCCCGTGGAGCCTCCTGCAGGCAGGCATCTGAGCGAGGACGAACTGCGTGCCCTTGCGAGTGCGTGCGGTTCAGGTGCATGCGGTTGCCGCAACGAGGTTCTGCTGTGTCTGCTGGGCGCTGGTCTTCGCCGTTCGGAGATCATTGGTCTGAAGTGCTGCGACTGGAGCGGAGGATTGCTTCGGGTGCGAGGCAAGGGCGGTAGGATCCGGGAACTACGGATGCCACTGGAGAGTGCGGAGGCGATGGACTTGTGGCTGGCCACCAGGGGTGATTCCCATGGCGATGCTCCGTTGGTGTGTGCTGTTCGCGGGGGTCGTTCCTCCGGGCGTGCACTGAGCGAGTCTGGGGTTCGCACCATCCTGAGCGAGCTGGCTCACAGGGCTGGCGTCTCCGGGCTGACGCCGCATGACTTCAGAAGGACGTTCGCAGGCGAGGCTCTGAGCCGTGGGGCTGACATCGGGGTGGTGATGCGTCTGATGGGGCACGCGGATCCGTCCACCACATTGCGTTACGACCGTCGTCCAGCGGAGGCTGCGTGGGAGTGGTCTCAGCGTCTGGGTTCTCCTCTGCGTGGGCTGAAACAAGAAACTCCATCAATCCCGTAACATGCCCTTTGGTTCGCCGAAAATTTTCGGGGGGAACTAGAATGCGTGGTGGGAACTGGGGAAGTGCACGCCAATGCATACGCGGACGAGGAGGAAGGAGAAGTCCATGGGATTGTTCAGCGCAGAAGACTCCGCACATAAGTTTCTCACCAGGGAACTCAGGAAGAGACGAGGCAAGTCGTATGGCAGCGGCCAGCTCCTGTACTATCCGCCCATAAAGATGCTGGAGTGCTACGATGGATTTCGCTTCTCCCTTCAGGCTGGTATGCATCACTATTGCAGCCCAAGGTCATGGGATCCGCCCGTGTGGACGGAATGGGAGATCGGCTACCCCAGCTCACCTGAGGCGAAACTGATGCCGTACGCGGAACACCCTTCCACGCCAACGGACACGGTCTACGGACACGTGCCTTCGCTGGTCATCATGGAGATGATCCAGGAGCATGGAGGGCTCGTGGGCGCGGACCCCCTGGAAGAACTCAGAGAGAAGGCAGGCAGCCAGTGAGGACCAGGTTCCGGGAGGATATGGCAGTGCTCATGTCCTCCATGACCTGATGGATGTCCACCGTCCATTGAACCCTGTGCTCTGGAGGAACAGGCTGTCGGGACGACGCCACGGCAAACTGAGCCAGCATGAGCCGTGCATCCTGTAGTGCAGCTGCATCAGGAGCAGCAGCGAAATGCGCCACCATTCCCTTGCCTGTCTCGAGCAGACGCTGCCATGGAGTTTGGACCTCCGGGTTGAAGTGAAAGTCCATGGGTAGGCTGGAGTGGTCTGAAAAGTTCATGGCATACCGGATTATAGGCTCTTCTCGGGCGGTTGCTCTGCGATGTGGGGTACAAAGTCGATATCCCTGTCATCAGGCACAGGCGGCTGGTGGTGCCATCGAACCTTCCATGGCTGCGAGCTGGCGCGTGCCGCCGAGGCGAAGCGTGCGAAGTTGCGACCATGAGGCTCTGGCTCCCTGTCCCATTCCTTGAGCGGCATGCCCCATCTCTTCCTCAATGCCGCCCAGCAGAATCTTCCAACTGTACCGCTCCAAAGGGGATACGGTTTCGCCCATTCCATGAGATAGGCTCCGTTCAAGGCAAGCCATGCTCCCTCCTGCGCCAATGGATTTGGGATCCATCCCCTGGCCAGCGGATCTGATATCCTGTCATTGACTTCGTCAACGGCTTTGCCCCAGTTCTTGATGAGCCATTGAGCGTCCTCCATGGACACCTGCGGATGAGTCACCTTGACTCCTTTTGCGGGGCTGGCTCCTGTCCATCCTTCCTTGGAAGACGCTTCTCCCAGAGCTCGGGACAGGCTCTCGGCAAGATCCATGACGGATCCTGTCCGCCTGCGCGAGAAGTCTATGCATCGGTTCGCGCACAAGCCCAGAGCCCCAGCCACAGGCTTGCCGCCGCGCTTGCCCTGGACGATCTCCACCTCGTTCGTGCCATACCCATCTATCCATGCGGATGCAACGATGAAGTTAGCCCATTCAGAGCGTACGGGATTGTGCTGGACTTTCTTTGCCATTCATCAGGTATATCGACTGGAAAGGCGTCGTCCCAGAGGACCTGGACGCAGTCCTGACTGCTTGTCGCGGCAGGGAAAAATCGAGAAACATCGAGATTCCGTCGATGTTCTCCCCTTGAAGCCCGTTCATCTCACTAGAAAGCACATGCAGGGAAGCCATGCGAATGGCGTCGTCCCGGTGGAGCAAAGAGTATGACTACCCGAATCACCACCAACGAGCAAGTTCGTGAACTCTACACTCCGTCCTCCGAGGATTGGGAGTCCATTCCCTCTGGCCTGGGGTCGAGGCTTCTTGTCCACCTCCTGACCAAATCCGATGTCTACGGTCGGGCGAAGGTCGAACTGTCGGAGAACGACATTATCAGCATTTCCTCGTCTGGAGCGTTTGGCGGGGCGTTGGCTTTCCTCATCGGCAAGGACATCGGTGCGCGAGAGTACCGCAAGCATTGGTCGGCATCCCGCGATGCAGCCGCGATCACCCTGTCCCTCATCGCAAGGGGAGTCAGCGGAGGTCGATTCCGAAACCGCGACATCGCAGCGACCGTTGTGCGAGACACGGAGATTGCCCGCGCGATCATGGCGTGTGAAGGCTGCGAGCGGTACGGCAACGGAAGTTCCTTCCGTGTCCTTGAAACGGAAGACTTCAAGATCATGGCTGCGGAGGACATCGGCGCGGTTGCCGCCGTCTGCGTTGCGGACTCCTACACGGTGCAGAAGGCGCTTGGGTCGCTTGATGCAGTCCTGATGAAGAGCTTCATCACGGAGTTCACGTCCCTGTACAGGGAGCGCCGCTTCTCTCCCGTGGATGTCATCACCATCCTGTCTACCTACATCTCTCCGTGTTCGGACGATGGAATGCACCTTGTGAGCGAACTTGTGCCGAGCATCGGTGAACGGTGGAGTCCGAAGGCAGATAGGACTCTCCGAACTCACGCCATCCTTGATCGGGATGCCGTTGAGTGGAAGCAGGGAAACTACGGAGACAGGGGATGGCTTCGCATGGCTCTCAACCATTGCACCGAGAAAAGCCCCGATACCCTCGTGAGTTGGATCGGACAGGCTCCGTGCCTCTACGAGTTCCTCAACACCGCAGCCAAGCAGCGCCGTGGAGTCATCGCAGCACGCGAACTCATCAAGATGGTTGGGCGGTAGGGCGTCGTCCCAGAAGCCCCCTGACCATGCCCCGCCGTTGGGGTGGAAACGATCAGCACTCTCTCAAAGGACAATCAGGACAATGAACCTCGTCGATACCATCAAGCGTTACAAGGCAGCGAACATCCCGTGCATGATCTTCGGTGCGCCCGGAGTCGGCAAGTCGCAGCAGGTCCATCAGGCAGCAGAGGGCAAGAAGGTCATTGATGTCCGTCTGTCCATGCTCGACCCCGTTGACCTCCGTGGTCTGCCCACCGTGGAACGCACCGAAAGCGGCGCGAATGTGGAGTGGGCGCGTCCCGAGTTCATCCCGCAGGAAGGCGAGGGCATCCTGTTCTTTGACGAACTGAACACGGCTCCCGTGAGCGTGATGAACGCCGCCCTCCAGATCATCCTCGACCGCAAGTGCGGTCCGCACAAGTTGGGTGACGGTTGGTACATCTGCGCGGCAGGGAACAAGACTGCCCACCGCGCCCATGTGCAGCCGCTTTCGGCTCCGCTCCGCAACCGCTTCGCCATCGTGAACTACGAACCCGATGTCAAGTCGTGGACTACTTGGGCGTTCGGTTCGGGCATCCACGATGATGTCGTGGGCTTCCTCAACTTCCGTCCCGCCCTCCTGTCCACGGATAGCAAGGACGAGTACGAGAACTTCGCCTCGCCCCGCTCTTGGGAGCGCGTGAGCCATCTGATCGCGTCTGGCACGGATGACATGGAGTTCGTCGCGGGACTGATCGGCAAGGGCGCGGCTGCGGAGTTCGACGGCTACCGCCGAGAACTTGCGGACATGCCCGACATCGACGCTCTTCTCGCGGGTCGGGAGAAGTTCAACCACAACCCCAAGCGCGTGTCGGTTTCCTACGCCGTGGCTATGGGACTATCCTCCCGCCTCCTCCGTGGCGACTCCAAGTTCGTGTCCGCGAACACGGACAAGGCGTGTGAGATCGCAAGCGTGATGCCTCCAGAGATCACTTGCCTGTTCATCGTCCGTTCGATGGTGGGCAACAACGATGTCCGCAAGGCGATCCTGTCCGCGAAGTCGGCGCACAAGTGGGTCACGCAGCACTCCGAACTGATCGACCGATACGGCATCCGCAAGTGATGGGCGTCGTCCCAGAGGGAGCCTAGTCATGGCAAAGCGAACCAACAAGACCAACGGCGCGGCAGGGGTGGCTACGGCTGCCCCTGCCGCTTCCCCCTCCACCACCTACTCTGGTGCGGATGTCCTCGACGGACTCGACCGCGACAGGCAGAAGCGCATCGACGGATGCTGCATGACGCTGTACCGCTACATGCCCTTCTGGGGCTTCCTCACGGCGGGATGTCGGTTCATGGTGTCCGATGTCCCCACCGCTTGCGTGGACAAGAGCGGCAATGTCCGTCTTGGTCGCGCCTTCATGGACAAGTTGACCGACAAGCAGCTCTGCTTCCTGATCGCCCATGAGATCGGTCATGTCGCCTTCTCTCACTTCGACCGTCGCCTCAACCGCGACCCGATGCTCTGGAACGCCGCCAACGACTTCGCGGAGAATCTCATCCTGATCGACCAGATGGGACATGATTCTTGGATCGAAGGCGGTTGCCTTGACGAGAAGTACCGCGACCTGACTTCGGAGCAGATTTACGAGGACCTGGTCCGCAACGGCGGCGGTGGCGGCGAGGTCAGCGTGGGCGGCACGGGTGCGGACATGCAGGACGGAGAGAATCCCAACAGCGAACCGAAGGACGGCGAGAAGGTCGCCCGTGAGCGCGGCGACGAGGAGCGACAGTCGGAGCAGGATTGGGACAGGGCGATTGCCCGCGCCGCAGCCTACGCCAAGCAGCAGGGCGAGTTGTCCGAAGGTCTTGAGCGCATGGTGTCGCAGAAGGTGGACAGTAAGGTTCCGTGGGGCGAGAAGTTGCGGCAGTACCTTCGGTTCGGCGTGAGCCGCGACCGCCGCGACGATTATCAGTTCGTGCCGCCGAGCCGCCGCTTCGTCTGGCGGGACATGTACCTTCCGTCCCCGTGTGGATTCAATGCACCGAAGATCGCATTCGCCGTTGACACTTCGGGTTCCATCGGTGAGGCTGAAATCTCACAGGCGGTCGCGGAGATTGAGGAAATCCGCAAGCAGTTCGGATGCTCCCTCTACCTGATCGACTGTGATGCCGAGGTTCACGCAGGACGGTGGCTCGACGCTTGCGAAGCCGTGCCGACCAAGTTCAAGGGCGGCGGCGGCACAGACTTCGCCCCCGTGTTCTCCCACCTTGAAGAGAACCGAATCGGAGTCGATGTATGTGTCTACATTACCGATGGTTACGGGAACTTCGGCAGCAAGCCTTCGATGGATGTCATCTGGGTTATGACCACCGCAGAGAAGCCGCCGTTCGGTGAGTGCGTTCAGATCGGAGTTCCTTCCTGAAAGGGAGGGAACCCGATTCGGGCGGGAAAAATAATCTCATATATTTGTAGATTTCTTGTCCAAGCCACTTGACATGGGCGTCGTCCCACCGCATGATCTCATACAACCTCCCCACGGTGGGGAGCAAGTCCAGAAACGCCTCATCCCAAAACGGGCTACAGGCTAGAAGGAACAATGACAAGCATGAGCAACCTCTTCACTACCGTTTCAAACCAGATCGCGTCCAACATGCTTCGCAAGGCGGCTCTCACTCCGCATGGCAAGGACAACGAGGATTCGGACCGTGCGTTCGTGATGAACAACCCGAGCGCGAAGTTCGACGGCACGACCGTTGCCATCATCGGCGGCGGCTTCCAGATCGGCGCTCCTGCCAAGAGCGTTGCGAAGAACGCTCCGCTTGCGGAGTGGATCGTGGAGTTCATCCTTCCGCGCCTGTCGGACAACACCAAGCGCGAGCTTGTGAACAACCTCATGTTCCGACACTCGCAGTCGGTGGCTTCGGAGTCGGTGGGCGTTCCCGTTGTCACGGGCGGGTCGGAGCAGATCAAGAAGGTCTACGCCGCCGCCACGAAGGAGATCGACGGAGCAAGCGCCGTCCTCGACCCCATCGGCTCCACGCCGAAGGCTCCCAACTCCTCCGTCATGGGTGATGTCGCCACGGTGTTCGTCGCTGACGGCAGCGCCAACATCGCGGGAGCAATGGACGATGCTGCGTTCGCCGCTCTGGAGGCTGCGTACATCGCGGCAGCAGAGTCCCGTGGCAGCAAGCCCGTCAAGGTCGCCAAGCCCCGCACCCCGAAGGTGAAGTCCGCGATCACGAAGGTCAAGGGCGTCGTCCCGACGATGCAGTAATCACAGACAAGAAATCCCCTCCCCCCATGACCAAAGAAGTGTCTGGGGGAGGGGGCTTCCCCTCGCGGGCAAGGGAAGCCAACACAACAGCCCCGTAGGAGAACTTCAGAATGCCGCGCAAGGCAAAGAACAACACCGTCCTTCCCCCGTCCGCAAATCCGCTTGCCATCTGCAACGCGCTTCGCATCCCGCCCGCGACTTACTTCGGCGCGATGGCGAAGTTCGCGCAAACGATTCAGTCGGCAACCGCCGAGTTCGACCGTCTGGCGGGTTCCGATTCGCAGCGGCAGAGTGCGCTCCGCGCCCATGTCGCTTCGCAGATCGGGACTCTGCTGAACGGCAGCAGCACCCCCGAGCCGACCGCGCAGCGCGCTGCCAAGCCGAAGGCGAAGGTCGGTCGCAAGCCGAAGGCAGAGAAGGCTGCTGCCAAGCCGAAGCCGAAGGTCGGTCGCAAGCCGAAGGCGAAGTCCGACGATGCCACCTCTGGCGGCACGGCTGGGCGTCGTCCCAACGGTCCCGATGGCAAGGGAGTCAAGCAGATCGTGAGCGAGATCCTCCAGAACTCCACCATGCCGATGGGCACGGATGCCATTGAGGGTCTGGTGCGTGAGCGTTACGACAACGCGGGCATCAATGTCCCCGAGAGCATCAGCGGTCAGATCGGCACGGCTCTCTCCCATCTCCGCAAGGACGATCAGATCACCGCCGAGAGCGGCGATGGTCGGCGCAAGCTCTACTCGTGGTCTGCCGCCACGGTGGGCGCGTGAGCAACGGCGGGAATGGCATCGAAGGAATCCCCCCCTCTGGGAGCAGCAATGCTCCCGAGGGGGCTTCCCGATTCTCCATCCTCATCTGCTCCCCGAGCAACGGCGATGATGCAGTTGCAGCGATAATCCTCGTCAGAAACGGCGAGATCGTCGGCGTCTACACATCTTGCGATAGCAACAGGTGGCAGGACATGGAGTGCCAGAGAATGGACTATCGCGGCGATTCGCGCGACGAGAAGAGGGTCTACGCCTCTTTCCGACTGCTTGCGGAGAAGGCAGGATTGAGGAAAGTCGAGCCGTCTAGCTTGGAAACGCACGGACTGTACGAAGTCATGGGTTCATGCCCGGAATAGGCGTCGTCCCAGAGGCAGGGGAAACATGGATACTAACTTTGCTCTTGCCCTTCGGATCAATGCGGAGTTCATCGAGAGCGACCCAGTGTACAAGGGTCAGTTCGATCAGTTCATGCCGCGCAGGATCATGCCGCCAAGCGGGTACATGCACCCGCGCTTCTGGTGGTCTACCGCGTTTTCGGTGATCCACCCGGACATGAGGGAAATGGGATTCACTCCTCCGAAGCAACTGACCGATTGCGTGGTCGATGCGGCAGGGGCGCTACGTAGACTCAATGCCCCGACCTACTTCCCGAGCCGCGAGCTCATCGACGCTCTGGATAAGACGGATGTGAGCAACATCGACTTCGCGGATGTGCGGTTCCCTGCGGATTCGGTGATGTTCGTGTTTCCCATTGAGCCTCCGTACATGCCGTACAGCATGGACTTCATGGAGCAGAAGATCATGGTTGCACCCGTAGCCGTGACGCTGTCCCGCTTCGTTGCTGCCGTGCAGGTGGATGACGGCTCCCAGACAACCCTGCGCGACCGTCCCGTCCTGGAAGGCACGATGCTCGACACGAAGGGAGACATGGGGTGGGTTCGCATTCCGTGCGAGGGACCGTGGTCGGACACGATGGAGAAGTACGGTAGCAAGATGGTGTACGACAGGAACGGAATCCCCGTCGATCCTGCCGACAACCCATTGGTGAACATGGATTCCGCGCAGACGCAATGGGCGTTCCGCATGGGCATGAAGCTGCTCATTGCGATGAACACCGTTGGGGACATCCACGCACCAGGTCCGTACCTTGCCCGTCCCGCGAACCCAAAGAAGGGCAAGGGCGAACTGTGGCAAGGGCAGGTGATGACCCTGTCCCGAGCCATCTCGTCTAGCGAGAACGGCTCCCATGCGAGTCCCCGATTCCATCTGCGCCGAGGACACATGAGGTAGCAGCGGCATGGCGAGCGGAACTCGCTCGTCAAGACGGTGTGGATCAAGCCTACATGGGTGGGAACGCGGGATCATGGCGTCGTCCCAGAGGAGCAGAAGGCATGAAGAACCCGACCATCAGCATCGAGGACGAACTGAAGCCGTTTCCAAAGGAGCGGCGTGGCTACACCAAGCACTTCAATGAGGTCTACGCCCCTCTCATGCAGAAGTGGGTAAGCAAGTGGAGCAAGACCTTCGGTATTGATCCCGCCCAGAATCAGCCGTTGGCGGTGTCTCTCGTGCAGATGTGTCCGCTGATGATCCGCGCCATTCCCACCGCCGAGCTTCGCAAGCATCGTGACGAACTTGTGGCGGTCAAGCGCCTTGCCGAGATGGGAGCGAGCCTTGAAGAGCAGGATTGGACGCTACGGTGGGAGCGAGAATCGGCACAGCATGGGGGAATGGCTTTCGCCTATGCGATGATGCTGTACCGCGCGGGCTACTCAAGCGTTTCCTTCAACTTCTACGGTGGCGGCGACGAAGGCTCCGTGGATAACATCTACCTGACTCGCAACGGGAAGAATGTCGATCCAGATGATGTCGGCATCGTGGACATGAACGAGTTCGTCTATCTCGTACTGCCGCAAGGCTTCGGAAACGATCAACCTTACTACAGGGATGGGGAGTTTTCCATCGACCTTCACGATCTCTCGTACAGTCTGGGGGTCGATGTGGAGGTGACGAAGTATCAATCGGTCGAGAACGAGGGAGTCATGTGGAACGGAATCGACATTCCCTATCCTCAAGACTGATGCAGGGCGTCGTCCCAGAAGGAGCATGACCATGAGCCATCCCTACTACCACGCCAAGTCGTCCGCAAAGAAGTTCGGTGGAGAAGCCTCCGACTATCAGCACATCCACGATTGGTTCGACCAGACGAAGAGCCATCTGCCCGATGTCCGTCACCGCGCCCTTCTTCACTCCTCATTCGGCATCTTCCTTGCCGAGCAGGTGTTCGGCACGGTGCTGACCCGCAAGAGCGATGGTCGTTCCGTTCCCATCCGAGCCATCGGTGAGCAGCATGTCCTTGAGGACATGGGGCGCATCCCGACCGTGCAGGATTGGTTCAAGAACATGCCTATGGAGGCATGGATGGCGCGGGGTGCGCGGAAGTTGTCCGAAGAGATGGACAAGGCGAATACTCCTCTTGGGGAATCCGTCCTGTGCGAAGGCGTCGTCCCAGAGGCAGCGCAGGCATGACCGGAAGCGCCGACCCATTCTCCAATCTTTCCTACCGAATCATGTCTGACAATGGCGGGTACGAGCAAGGAGATGTCTCGCAGGACTCGCCTTTCTTGGGCAAGGGATTCACCTATCTGACCTGCGTCAAGGAGGAAATGACGCTCATCCGCAGTCCGATCTCATTGTGGATGGAGGAGGATGGGGAGGGGATGTCGATGGATGTCCTCCAGAGGATGTGCAGTCATCTCCGCCTTCCCGATCCTTCCGACGAGGTGGAGGCGTGGATCAGCCTTTCGACGGCATGCCCGCTGATGTCCCATCTCATTCCGCATCCCCTGTGGGATGACGAGAAGATTGCGGGAATGCTGCGAATGCTCCATATCGGCGGCATCAAGTGGGATGTCAACGACGTGTTTGTCGCCACTCGCACAGCCCTCATTGGCTTGGGCTACGAGCGCATGGAGGCAAGAATCAAGATCAAGAACGAATACGACGATCAATCCACCTGTCAGGTGGAGTACATTGCCCCGTTCTTGATGAAGAGTCATCATTCGAGCGGATTCGGTGGCTACGAAGTCGATGATGCCGCAGACACCCCCGGTGTGGATTGCTTGTGGACAATCTACAACCATGCTCGTAAGTCCTTTGTGGAAAAGGAGAAGTGGGCGCAGTATTCCTTCGTCTACGATCTCCTTTCCGATCAGGCAGAGGAAACGGACATCGCGGTGGGAATGAACATCGGCAGGCGGTAAAAACGATTCAGCCCACTATAATGGGCGTTCACGCGCTCGTAGCTCAGTTGGTAGAGCAATCGGCTTTTAACCGATTGGTCGTGGGTTCAAGTCCCGCCGAGCGCATTTAGCATGGAAAATGCAGCACCGATACACAGCGTCAATGTGAGAAGCATTTGCTTCTATGACGCAGGCATTGTGTTTCTGCGCGACAGCAATGACGAGGTGTTCCTGCTATCTGGGGAAAAGGGAGCGCCCATCCTCTGCGGAAGCAGCCCCACTGAACTTGTCATTGACTTCCTGCACAGGTTTCCCACGTGCAGTAGTTGCATCCCTTTGGCTGTTCGTAGGAGAAAAGCCGTCAAGGCGGCTATAAAGCTGATATCGTTGGCGTCGTCCCAGGACCGTGAACAAGCATGAATCCTCATACCTACCATGTCGGCAAGGATATCGTTGAGTTGCTTGATCCGTCGCAGTTGGAGCACCTGTCTCCGCAGGTACTCAAGCTTGCCGCCGACGAGATCGTGCGGCTGCGGGAAGCCCTCAAGCATGCCGAGGAAGTGCTTGAGGTGTGGAAGGACGATACTCGCGTCATTCTCAAGGAACGCGACGAGGCGAGGCAGGAAGTGTGCGCTCGTCATGGGTATTGGCGCGAGGAGTACGCGAAGACTCGTGGATGGGACTTGTTCTTCGCGGAGACAAAGCCCGAACTTCCCCCGGATGCCGCATCCGAAGAACCTCCATACGACAAGTATGACGGAGTTCTGCCAGGGGATATCGGAACCGACCGCCCATAGGCGTCGTCCCAGATGCAGCCATGCCATGAGCAGGCAACACATCGACAACCTCATGTCTCTGGCCCAGGTGGAGGAAAACCCCGTTTCTAAAGCGTGGCTTGTCCAAGCGGCGGCGGAGATTCTTGCGATGGATCACCAGATCAAAAGCATGAACGCCCATCTTTCGCGGGAAAAAATCCTTGATGACTGCGCGAGGACAGGGGCGTCGTCCCAGAAGGGGGGCATAGCATGAGCATCATGCCCGAAGTCCATCATTCTTGGCTGAAAAGTCTTTCTGATAGCGGCTTCATCGGGGAACTTTCGCAGACGCTCGACAAGTTGTTCGACACCGAGAGGTTCTCCAACAGCCGTTCCGACCTGATGGAGTTCCTCGCCCTTCTTGCCTCCAATGGAATGGAGCAGGCTCTTCCAGAGGAGTTCCGTCAGGCTGTCATGTCCAGACCCGATGTGATCGAAAACATCGCGTCCAATCGCCTCATCAGCATTGCGAATCTGGATTCAAGCACCTTCGATCAGCGTTTCATAGTCGCTGCCGTCATCGCCATGTCGCGTGGTCTGCGCGCAGTTCATTATCGCTACGTCGGTGGCAATGACGAAGTTCACATGGAGGATGACTGCGATTTCAATGTGTTCGATGACGATGAAACGCTTCTGAAGAACGGATGGGACATCTGGTGCGCCTCTTGCGATGCCGTCCAGATTCCAGAGGACGAGCCATTCTGGGTCTACTGCACCGATTCTGGCACGGGAGATGGAAACTCGTATACGAGCACCATCACGGTGGATCTGCTTACCATTGAGGTCATCGAAGGCTCTCCCGTCTGGGACGATGATGGCGACGATGACGATGATGACTACTTCAACGGAGAGAAGGAATACAGCGACGAGAGCGACGATCTCGACGATGGCGTCATCCCGGAGGACAATCAGCCATGACCACGAAACTCCCACCCATCCACCCGCAATGGCTTTGCAGCATCAATGACGAGAAGTTCCGCCTGGAGCTCTCGAAAACCCTTGACGCGAAGACGGAAGGGCGACCGTTCTTCAAGGCTCGTAAGAACCTTGAGGACTTTGCTGCCATCATGGTTGAAAAAGGCATGGGAAATGCCGTTCCAAAGGATGTGCTGAAGCGCGTCCTGAAGCGCGATGATGTCGGCGCGGTGGACGCCAATCGTCGGTTGAGCAAACTTGCAGGGGATGACGGTGGGGATGAAGTCCATGCGATCCTCGCGGTGCTCGCCATGTCCCGTGGCATCAACTCCGTTGCCTACCTGTATTGGGGCGGCACGGATGAGGTCGATCTTGCGGACAACATGCGCTTTGAATGCGCCGATGCCTCTACTGAAAAGAAGGCTCATGGCATCTGGCAAAAGTTGTGCGAGTCCGTTGGCGTGAGGATCGACTCCATGTTCTGGTCCTTCAACACGGATAGCGGAGCAGGATGCGGGACTTGCTACTCCAACGATCTGACGATCAATCTTCTTGGACTGTCCGCTACGGAAGGCGAAGCGGAGTACGATGAGGACGATTTGTTCGATGACGAGGACGAGGAGTAGGCGTCGTCCCAGGCGCGGCAAATCCATGCATACAGTACCCTTCTGGCTCACCTGTCTGGAACGCATCATGTCGTGGTGGATCTCCACCGTTCCGACATGGATGCAGCCCGCTTGGTTCTGGAAAGGGTATTATCTTCTTCTGGATCGCTTCGGCTGACTAGAATGGGATTGTCTGGACAGATGTCCGAGCGGTTGAAGGAGCAGCATTGGAAATGCTGTGTAGGAGCAATCCTACCGTGGGTTCGAATCCCACTCTGTCCGTTTGAGCTTGTAAATACCTCAAGAGGATCTAGCAATGGCAGGCAAGAAGAACTCCGTTGAGGCAGGCGGGGAAGTGGCGAGTCTCTTGAAGCAGATCGCAGAACTCACGAAGGAACGCGACGATCTCCGTTGGCAGATCTGCGAACTCTCCTCGAACGGCTCAATCGACGGCGCAACGCGCGAGATGCAGGATCGCGGATGGGCGTAAGAAGCACCCGAAGAGACATTTAGCACAGGCGTCATCCCAGGATCCTTCATGCCATGATGTACAAGGCAAAGATTCATTACGAACGCGACCTCCAAGCAACCATTGCCGTGGACGAACCAAGCATCAATATTGCCTTGGAATCCGTATTCGCGTGGGGAAATACAAGTCAGCCAACGGGATGCAGGTCGTTGAGCGTTGGAGATGTGGTGGAGCTGCGCCATGATGATCCACTGATGGTCTTGAGGGAATCCATAGGGTCTGGCATCGAATCACGATACTTTCTCTGCTGTTCCGCAGGCTGGCAGGAGATGACCCACCATGACGCATGGGATTTCATGCAGGATCCATTCCTTGTGCGTCATGCAAGCAAAAAGGCGAAGATGTGCATTGACGGGGTCGCCGCGCTAGCACCGAACGGCGTCGTCCCAGAGCAGTTGCATCCATGAGCACCCCAGAACATGACGCATCCAAGTTGGTGGCAGATGCCACCGATACGAAGAAACTGAATCGACTTCGCCGCCTTGTTCGTGTGCAGTTCAAGCAGGATACGCAGCATGATTCCTCGTATCGCATGCGCATGATGATCGTGCCGCACCGAACTACCACTCGCGTCAAGATCAGGGTCGAGCGTGATGACGGTGGATTGAGGGTTGCTCACGTCATCTCCTTCTGGACGCGGGCAGGAATCGCCAGACCGTACGAAGAGTCGATTATCGCACCTGCGTATAACGACAAGGCTGTTGTGTGGACGGGATTCAATCCCCGTGTGGAGGAGACTCGCAATCACGCTGTCAAGGCGATGATGACCCTCCTTGGGGATCCCATTGCCGAACTGGTGCTTGCTGCTGCCAAGGGGCGGTGACGAGTTATCGGATTGGGCAATGAGATTTGCGGGACAAAGTGTTGCATCCCGACTACTCACCCACTAAAATAAGACTTTAGCCCTCGTAGCGTAGAGGATAGCGCAGCGGTTTCCTAAACCGCAGGTCGTAGGTTCGAATCCTATCGGGGGCGCATCCGAAAAAAGTGCAGAGGAGCACTCATGCAGATCGAAGAAAAACCCACCGTCAAGCCGTCGAAGCCCGCACCGAAGCAGCCTCCCATGTGGAATGTCATGCTTCACAACGATTCCGTGAACACCTTTGAGTACGTTATCCAGACCCTCATCACGGTGACGCGGCTAGAGCCAATGGCGGCTATGGACAAGACCGTTGAAGCACACGCGAAAGGAATGACCGTAGTGGCTACTTGTCTCAAGGAGCATGCGGAGTTCAAGCGCGACCAACTACAATCGAAGCGGCTTACTGCCACTATCGTCGAAGCACCATCGTAAAGGCGTCATCCCAGAAGGAAGAGGGAAATGCTCACAATCACATCGCTGAAGGACTCGGCATTCGCATCCGTGGGACATTGGCTGTCATCCGTCATCAACAAGCTCAAAAGCGAGGACGATCAGGATGAGATGGGGTCGTCCATTGCCCTTTTCCTCACTGAACGGGGTCGGGCAAGGGCATTGGTTCGCATGGGAGAAAACGACATCAACAGCCGCGTGACGCTTGTGCATCCCAACGGTCCGCTTGTCACTCTCACCGACCGCAGCGCGACAGCCATCTGCCGTGTTGCGAAAAGCGAACTGTGGGAGGACGATGAACCCACCAGTTGCGTCATTACGGACCTGAATGGCACGGACTGGGATGAGAAGAGCGGATTCCACGAAAAAAAGGGCATCCGAACGATCTCCATTCACTTCAACTACGGATACAGGTCGCTTGCTCTCGTGTCCAGAGTCAGGGAGTCAGATCCAGAGGAGGATTCTCTCTGGATGATCCAGACTGACAATCCCCCCATCAACGATTTCGATGGTTGGGCGCGATGGCTTACGCCCGTAGAGACTAAAGATGCTGCATAAGCCTGTCATCTGTGGCAAGTTCGTCATTCCTCCAAGGACTCCCAGGATCGGGGAATCGGAGTTCTACGGAGACAGGGCGAGGATCATGATGAAGATCAGCAATCCATCGGACAGGCATCAATTCTGGTACGTGATCGAGTCCGATCCCGATGGTGCAGCCTTCGGATGGGTACAGACGATGCGGGATTGCGGCAACTACGCCAACTTCGATCTCAAGGAACTCTCCGAAATTGGGATGGAACAGAGCGAGATCGGGATGGAAACCGTTCGATCAATGCGAGAACACGGTCTGATCGGCTGATTGCCGTCGCCGTGGCGTCGTCCCAATTAGGACTTGTCCATGTCCCACTCTGAAACCGCCAAAATGATTACCGATGCGATCACCGCACGGCTTCGTGATGAGTTTCCTGCATGGTCGGTTACCATGAACTATCAGGACAACCGCACATACGGTGGAACCATGAGCTTCTGGTGGGAAGCAATCACCAGCAGCAACAGGGTCTACGGAAACATCACGCTGCATTGCGGCATGAAGACGGGCAATGATGGCAAGAGCAAAGTCATTGTGAAATCACGATGGGGACTCAAGCCCGGTACCTTCGTGACACGGGAGAGGCGTGCTGGATTCATTACTGTTAGCACTGAAATGACCAATAATGCCCCCCGTGTGGAGCGACTGATTCGTGAAGAGGTTGCCTTCTTGGGTGACCCCATAGAAATCTTGGCCAGAACGGCAAGAAAGTCCATGAAGTCATCATCTGGTTCCTAGAATCAGTTTCGTCCTCCCAGCGAGAGGATGAAATCAATGGACTTGCGGTCGCTGGACGCATGCGAAAAACATGAACGATAATAATTCATGTGAAATGGACAAGGGCTGTGGCAGCTGGCTTGGTCGCTGGCTGTGCAAGATGGGACTCAACCGCTCTCTTCTCATCACCCTTGCTCTGCTTCCATTCTCTTGGCAGGGAGTCGTCTGGATCAAGAACATGCTTCTTCAGGTCTGGTCGCTCATTGCAGACAAGATCGCGTAAGCACCCCAACGCACGGAGTGAAGGTCAATGTCTCCGATCTTTGCTCCGTGTGTTTTATTGCAAGCGTAGCTCAATGGCAGAGTTCCAGCCTTCCATGCTGGTTGTTGAGGGTTCGAGTCCCTTCGCTTGCTTTAGGCGTCGTCCCAGTCGGTACTAATGGCATGACCATCAGCGCCAACACCGACTTTGAGGACTTCTCCGCCAGTTTCGACAGGGAGTGGAATGACTTTCACTCGTTTGTGAAGCCTCTTTCTGATCGCTTCTCTTTCAAGTCGTTCAAGCACTTCAAGAGCATGAGCGAGGAAACGATGTGCTTTGAGGCTGCCCTGTTCTTCGATGGCAAGAAGGTCGGCTACGCCCGCAATAGCGGTCATGGTGGCTGCACCGATGTCTACATCGAGAAGCATGATGTCCGAGAACTCGTGGACGCGGAGATGAAGCGGCTGTGGAGCAGCGGACATCCCGACTCCACCTTCCATCTTGAGACTCTGATCTCATCCCTTGCTTCGGACTACTCCGAGAACAAGGATTGGGAAGCCTACGCCAAGCGCACCATGAAGCGCGGAGGCACAGCCTTCCGTTGTGCAAGGGCGGAAACCCCCACGCGGACGGATCAGTTCGCCATGCTCAACAGCCGCAACCCCGCGTCTGTGAAGAAGGCGAAGGACGACCTTGTGTCGCAAGGCTTCGTGGTGATCGCAGAGGCTTGACGGATCAAGGGCGTCGTCCCAAGGAAGAAGATGACTATGGATACTCCATTTCACATGACCATCATGGGACGCAGGTTCATTGAGGGAACCATCCCGCAGATTTCGGACAGCATCAACACCCTCAACGCGCGTATCTCCGCCCTGACCAATCAGTTGCGTCAGATGGATGAGACGATTGTCCGTCTCGCAGCAGCCGTGGAGCGCATTGAGGGAGAGGAGCAGAAGGGCGAGAAGGAACATCGCACCGAAATGGAGCCGATGAGCAGCAGGTAAGCATCTGCCTACTACAATCCAGCATAGGCGTCGCCCCGGCGCAGGAGTCCAGTATGCCCGTTCGCAATCTTGGCTACGCATGCGTCAACATGACCCTTGGGGACATCAAGCCCGCCTCCAAGCGGGTGTTCACGGACAGAACGCTCCGCATGGACGGATTCTCGCTCCGCAGGGTGAGCGAACTCGCCCTCAAGAACGCCAAGGATCTTGTCCGCGTCATGGAGTGGAACGCCGAAAACGGCATCCGCTTCTTCCGCGTAGGGTCGGGCATCCTGCCGTTCGGCGATCATCCCACGCTTGGCTATTCAGTTTCCGAGCTCGACGATCACGAAACCATTGCCTCCGTGATGGGCAGGGCGGGAAAAATCGCGCGGGAAAACAACATCAGGCTCTCCATGCACCCTGGTCCGTACACATGCCTTGCATCGCCATCCGACGATGTGGTGGCGAAGTCGATCAAGTGCCTTGTCATGCATTCCGTCATTGGCGACCTGCTTGGCATGGGATGCGACTTTCCCATAAACATCCACATGGGAGGCACTTACGGAGACAAGCCCGCAGCAGCCGCACGGTGGATCGCAGCCTACGAATCGCTGCCGCCTGATGTGCGTTGCCGCATCACCCTTGAGAACGACGACAAGACCTCCATGTGGTCGATTCACGATCTCATGTCCGTGCATGAGGGATGTGGAGTGCCACTCGTAATCGACATCCACCATCACAATCTCCATGACGGAGGACGCTCGCTTGCTGATGCCGCGAGCATGGCTTTCTCCACATGGGACGGCGATAGAATCCCCAAGGTTCACTACAGCGAGCCTCGCTCGTCAGATATCCCCCAAGCTCACGCAGACTGGGTGGATCGGGAAATCCCAAGCCTTTGCGAGCATAGGATTTACGACGTGATGATCGAAGCGAAGCAGAAGGAACGAGCATTGCTACGGTATCTCAATGGGCGTCGTCCCAGGGCATGAAGGAAGCAAAGGAGACAGCATCATGGCTTTCCAGTACGACCTCTCTGCCATCAAGAATCACGAAACTCTCTGCTTTGCAGAAGGTGAGTCTACGGGATTCAATCCCGTCACCAACTACATCCTCTGGGGAACTCTTCTCATCGGGATCGACAGGATCACGGACGCGAATGCAGCAGAGGCGTACGCCCGCTTCAAGGTAGCCCATAAGATGTGGGCGATTGAAGGAAGCAAGTTCACACTCACCATGCAGGATGTGCGCGACCACATCGGCATGAAGACGAATGCACAGAACGAGACTCGTTCCGAGTGGCTCAAGCGCATCAAGGACTCCATCAAGCGCGATCTTGACCTTTGCGAGTCCGAGGCGAGGCGAGAACTAGCAGACGCAGTCATCGCCTGACGAACAGCGACCGAGGCACCCTTCCCGCCCCGTGAAGTTTGGGGCGGGATAACTCGACATCGGCGTCGTCCCAGAGCACTGGTTGTCAAAGGAGACTCACCATGAGCAAGTTTGAGAAGGTCGGATACATCGGAGTGGATTCGGGTCAGGTCATGCTGATCGACCCGTGCTACATCAAGAAGGACTTCGAGAACGAGTACGGCGACAAGCCTGGCCTCAACTACAGCGGGGCTTGCGAAGCCTCGCTGTCCAAGAAGTGCTGCGGCAACTTCGGCGGCAACGACATGGCTTTCTGCACGGGAACCACCCACGGCGACGGCGTGTACCCCGTGTTCGTGAGGCGCAACCGCAACGGTCGCGTGACCGCCATAATGATCGACTTCGATCCTCCCGAGAGCGACGAGGATGACGATGACAGCGACGATTGATGGCGTCGTCCCAAGGGAGCAGCAGACATGAAGAACCTCTACGAACAACTTGCGTCCTCCAATGTGATGGTCGCGTGCAACCTGCTCAACAAGTGCATCAAGGATTCGGGAGGCTTCTTCAGCGATGCGCAGAAGAAGTACCTGTTCGACTCCATCATCTGCATGATCGAGTCCGTGAGCGGTTCTCATGTGCAGCATGATCCCCTTGTGGAGGCATGGGATTCCGTGAAGGAGTGCATGGGTGCGGTGGCTGGTTCCGATGTCCCACCCATTGAGATCGACATGGCACTGGAATGCGTCGAGGAAGCCGTGCAGACCCTTCTTGTCGCCAACGCCACAACCTAAAGGAATCACCATGTCACCGACCAAGACAAAGCGTGGAACTTTCGATTTCACCATCGTCTCCAAGGACTACACTCTCATGGAGTCCGTGTTCGACACGCTCGACAAACGCCTGAAGGACAAGCAGATGGGTTCGGGCTACGACTTGACGAGCGGCGAGCGCGACCATCACTTCGTCTGTCGAGCCGAGAAGGATGCCATGCAGATCGCTGCCGCGTATGCGAATGCCTTCAAGGGAAAGAGGGTCGGAGTGTCCATGTACGACAACGACTGACATGGCGTCGTCCCAGAGGACCTGCAGCCATGAACGATAGCACCGCAATGAGGGCGTACCGAGTCACCATGCGTGAGACTGTCGTGCAGGATCGCACCGTTATCGTCGAGGCTTCTTCTCCCGAGGATGCGGAGGAACAAGCCATTCTTGGCGAATGGAGCGAGGATCTAGGCATATTTGAGCTTGATGTACGGCAATCGTCCGTTTCCGACATCCGTGAAATCGACCCGCTTTCCGAACTGAAGAAGGCGTCGTCCCAGAAGGAGGAACAGCCATGAGCACCAAGTATCCCAACATCAGCGTTCGCCTTGTCGGAGAGGATGGAAACGCATTCTCCATCATCGGTCGGACCACCCGCGCCCTGCGCATGGGTGGCGTTCCGAACGAGGAGATTGATGCCTTCCGTGCGGAGGCAACATCAGGAGACTACGATAATCTGCTCCGCACCGTGATGGCGTGGGTTGCCACCGATGATGACGAGGATGACAATAATGACTATGATGACGACTTTCTTGCGGAACTTGATGCGGAGATGGAGGAGAATCCCTAGAATGGGAAACTCGACCGTGCGAGTATAAACAGGGCTTAGGCACGGTGCGGCGGGTGGATACCTGCATGCCTACACGAACGCCAAAATAAAGCATTGCAAGGCTTTGCTTTGGTGACAAGATGTCCCATAGCGCATGGGCATTCGGGCTAACACAGAGGTAATGCCTCTCTGCGTGACGCTAGTTAGGAAATAATACCCGAGAGGCAAGGGGCAGCAAGCCGTGCAGCCGAGAGGTACGCGACCTCAAGGACAAAATGCACGGCTTGTTTGCGTTTGGGCGTCGTCCCAGAGATCAGGATACCATGCATCCGATCCATAAGGTCATCTCCGCGCTTTCGGAATCAGACTTGATCGCCATTCTTGAGGCAGCGCGGATCGCACTTTCGGATGAGGACATCGCCGCCGACATTTCGGAGCGAATGGACATCAGCGACGGACATCTCATCCATCTCCGAGAGCAGATTTACAAACTTCTGAACTAAAGGAACACCATGAGCAGCTACACGAACAATCCCGCCCCTCTCATCTCGCCCCGCACCGCGACCATCGCCATCTCGACCTGTGTCGTGTTGGTCATCGGCGTAGCCGTTGGCTATCCGAAGTACCGCGTGTGGTCGGCGCAGATGCAGGGAGAAGCGGAGTACGCGCAGGCGGAGCAGAACCGCCGCATCGCCGTTCTTGAGGCAGAGAGCAAGCTCGATGCCGCCAAGAGCCTCGCTGCCGCCGAGGTGGAGCGTGCGAAGGGCGTGGCGCAAGCCAATCAGATCATCGGCGAGAGCCTCAAGAACAACGATGCCTACCTCCGTTGGCAATGGATTCAGAACCTTGAGGCAGGAAACAACGCCGTCATCTACATCCCCACCGAGGCGGGTCTGCCCATCCTTGAGGCAGGTCGGCGCAGCGAGAAGTGATCCTTACCAAAGGAGATCGTCATGGACAATGAATACCAGTGCGCACTTGTCGATTTGGCGGTGGAGAACATCCGTGAGGACCTGATGGCAGGAGACACCACGGCTATCCACGAAATGCTGATGAGGATTCCTATGCCCCTCCTGGAGGCTTTCTGCCGCGAGGAGGAGATTGAGGAACTGAAGGCTAGGCAGAAGCAGTAGCGTCAATAAAAACATCTTTCTCCCCTGTCTCCTGTCGCAGCGTGAAGTTTGCTGCGGCAGGGTGATTTGCATGGCGTCATCCCAGCGTTCAAAGAAGCAGGAGACAAACCTCATGTGCATTGAGTCCGTGACCACCCTTCCCCCGATGGAGCCGTTCACAATCAGAATGCATATCACGCAATTCTCCTGCACCCACAGCGGAGCTTGTCCCGTGGGAATGGAGATTGCCTTCGGAGACGACTACGAGGGATCGGTCAGGCGTTTCCTCGCCGATCCAAACATCTCCCGTTCGGAAGTGAGGAACTTCACGAGCATGGCTGATGCCGTGGATCACCTTATCGAAAAGGAACTCGTCGGCAAGCCTTCGTCCATCATCACCAAGGTAGGCATCGGAGAGATCATGTTCGATGCCGAAGGCGCATACGATTCCCTAGAAACGTATGGCAGTTCGCGCCATACGCGCATCATCCTCCTGCTACCCAATGAGCATTCTCCTTCGCCCCGCACCGTGGAAACGGGTTGGACCGAGGGGAATCCTTGGCTCGTAAAGTTCGCGGAAATAGTCGATTACATCAGGAACGCAACGGAATCAAGCAACTACGATCCAGTCGATGATGCGTATGACTACATTGCCACGGAAAGAGACAGGTACTCTCCTTGGCTATGGTAGGGCGCAGGGCGTCGTCCCAATCGTGGCGATGGCATGAAGAACTCCGAACCATCTACCCTTGAGATCGTGTGCGGGACCGCCGCATTCTTCTTCCTCCTCGTTGCACTCCTCCTCATCGCCATCTGAAAGGAACGCCATGTCTGCCGAGTTCATCGTCAAGATTCGTGCGAACAATCTGAAGAGCCTTGACGGCATCCTCTGCGATGCCCTTGAGTCAGGCGGCATTTCGTCGTTCTACATCCTCACGGAGGACGGTACTAGCCTTGCCCATCTCCACAAGGAGCCTCATATGTGGGTGGAGCGGGCAGAGGCTGATGTCATGGCTTTCGCCTCCCAAGGTCTTGAGGAACGCATTGAGAATGCGATCAAGAAAGCCAAGATTGTCGTGAAGGTCGATCCGTGAGCCGCATAATGATCGCAGCCGTTCTCGCGTGGACGGCTGCACTCATCCCCCCGCGCATTCAGATCACTACAAACATTCCAAAGACTGCAATCTGCCTTGTGGCGTCGTCCCGATAGGAGTAAGTCCATGCTCACCCTCAAGAATCCCGAGATCGTCGTCAATCTTTCGCAGTCGGGCTCCGCATTCGACTTCGCCCGTGAGATGATGAAGCGTGCAGTCGGAGTCTGCGCCGAGGGATGGTATTCCAACGATGCAGGACAGAAGGCGATGACCTTCTACGCGATGGCAGAGTTCGTGCGCAAATGCTACGACAAGGGACTGGCATCCGTCCGCATCGTGCAGGATGACAACGCGATGGATCCCTGCTCTTGGTCGGGAGTCAAGACCTCCCCGTACTACTGGAGCATCTCCTTCGATTCCGATGCGAATAGCGGGGTCATCAAGGTGTCCAAGCGGCTCATGGAGCACATCATCAAGAACTGAAACAAAGGGCAAGGGGACGGGCTGATGCTGTATGCGCCCGTCCCCCTCTGCCATTTCATGGGCGTCGTCCCAACAGGATTCATGCCATGCTCACCCTCGACAAGCCCACCGTCATCGTCAAGTTCGACAACCGCATCAACAGCACTGATTTCATTGCCAAGATCATGGAGATGGTGTTCGATCTTGCAAAGCGCGATCCGTACTACGGTGCCAACGGAAGCAAGGAGATCGCCACCAGTCTCTTCATGCTCGCGGAGTTCGTGCGTCAATGCGAGAAGAGCGGTCTTCCCGAGTGCCGCATCGTGGAGGACAGCCAGATCAAGCCGCTCCGCTACGCAAGCAACAACTACTTTCCGTACCGATGGTCGGTCAGCAAGAATGCCGAGGAAGGCATCTACTCCGTCGAGCCCAACTTCATGAAGTACCTGATCAGGGGCAACGACTAAAGGGAGTCGCATCCTCCCCGATTCCTCCACCACCGGGCGTCGTCCCGAGGAACTGAATCACATGACTCTCACCGCCATGCAGACTCTTGGACTCCTGTGGTCGCAAGCCTCCAAGCACGACATCGACTGGGAGGGCAGCACTCCCATCGTCCACCGCGAGGGTGATGACTTCCGCATCGCGGACATCGTGGAATGCGACTACCTGCCCATCGCGGGGCATACGCCCGTGTGCATCCTCACGAACGGAACCGTCGAGATCGGTGCGTACGATGACGATGCGGGATGGGGAACGCCCGAGAACGACTACGATGCGTGGATTCCCGACGATCAGATTGAGCCGATTTCGGAACTCAAGCGGGCGTCGTCCCGAATGACGGATGGAGCATGAAGAACGACTTCCAAATCTCGCGTGAACTTGCCTCGCGCCGAGCCCGAGAACTTCAGGCGGCTGGCATTCGTCAGCGTCCCAAGTCATGGGGCGGCAAGCCTTCCGCCAAGCAGAGCCGCAAGGCTTGGAAGAATCGGGGCGAAGAATAAGGAAATCCGAAAGGAATCCTTGATTCGGAGCTCGCAAGCCGCTACAATGCGGTACACAAACTTGATCTTTTCCCCCATGGGCTGTCGTGTGAGCAATCGCGCGACAGCCTTTGTTATTGGCGTCGTCCCAATGGCATCAAGACCATGTGCAACGCACCACAATCCAAGAATCCACCCTGTCCTGTCTGCGGACGCACCATCACATGGAGGAATGGAGTCCCCCTGCGTTGGTACTGTTGGGGAACGATGGAGAACGAGCACGAGGAATGGTCTGCCCTCTGCTCCCAGTATCCGCCTGATCCGCTCAAGGAACTGAAGCGCAAGGCGAAGTCCGCCCGAGGCGATGGCGTCATCCCAGTTGTGCCGTGAACTCAAGGAGAAACACATGGCAAAGCTCTACGGAACTCTCAAGGGGAATCGCGGCGAAGTCACCCGCTGCGGCAGCAGCGAGATCGAATCCACGATCAAGAACTTCGGCTTTGCGATCAGCACCCATATCGCTGATCGTGGGGGCGGAGACAAGGACATCATTGAAATCCGAATCGTCAACCTTCGCACGAACCTGTGGACCACCGTCTTCCACGGATCGTTTGCAGAGGTGAGCGATCCGCTGCGTAGGCTTCAGATCGCCGCCGTGTCGGGAGCATCGGCATGAGCGCGAACATCGACCATCTCTCCGCTCAACTTGGCAGCCTTCCAAACGACAATCCCGCCAAGGTCATCGGGGCTATCGCCATCAACGGAATGTGGTTCATACACTACGTTCAGAAGAACGATCCCGAACTCTATGCCCGTGCGCGTTCTTTCTCCATCGACTGCACGCAGATCGCAGGAGTGTCAGTCACGGACGAAATGGGCATGATGAAGGTGGAGCCTGACGATCCTCCCGCAGAGGATTGGCAGTAGCCGTGTGCTGCAAATGCTCACGGTGCGGACAAGGATTCCTTCGGGAGACTCCCCATCTGAACTTCTGCAACGATTGCCATGAAATCATGGCATCCCTGTGCGCTGGCGTCGTCCCGAAGGGCATCAAGGCACTACGCGGTACGCGCCGCAGGAGGATCGCAAGCCATGAAGACCGTCAATCAGACCATCCGTACGCTTTCCGAGATGAAGTCGGCCGCAGAGGCGGGTGAGATCAGCCGTTCCGCCTACGAGCGCGCCCTTGGTTCCGTTGCCGATGCCAACACCGATCACGATTGGTGGGACTGCACCATCGACACTTGGAAGTCCGCGCTTGCCGAGATCGGCTTCCTCGACGCGGACATCCGCTTCACGGGATTCCATTCGCAGGGCGATGGAGCCGTGTTCTACTCCAACAGCACCCATTCGGGACGCATCATCGGATTCCTTTCCAATCCTCCCGCGCCCGAGAACTGCATCGGAGTCAAGGATGGTAGGGAAGTGTTCGCCCCGTGGGTGGCGCACAAGATCCATCCTGCGCCCCGCTGCGACTACTCGCATCTCGTCAGGTACGCCGACAACGGGGATATCGAGATTCGCGTGTCGAGCATCGGCAGCAGCCGCTATCGCCACGAGAACACGGCAACCGTCCATGTCGATATCCATGTGGATGAGGATATCGACGAACTGAAGTCGCTTGAGTGCGCGGCGAACGGGTGCGCGACCGATTGGGACGGTATCGAACGCGAACTCGCTTCGTGGATCGACCGCCTTCGGATCGACATTTGCAACGCCATCTACCGCGACCTGCGCGAAGAGTACGATTACCTTTGCAGCGAGGAGGCGGCGATGGAGTGTGCGGAGGCGAACGGATGGCACTACGACGAACGGGGGAACACCATTCTTCGATAGGCGTCGTCCCAGAGGAAATCCGGGCATGGATACCATCACCATTCGGAAGAACTGCGTGGTCACGAACAAGGAGTATGCCGTGACCGTTTCCCGCGAAGCGTTCCACCGTTGGCAGAACGGAGAACTTGCAACGGTCGCCCTGCGCGAGCTCTCGCGGGGGGATCGCGAGTTCATCATCAGCGGAATCTCGCCCGAGGGATGGGATATCACCTTCAGCGACGATCCCGAGGACGATCCCGAGGCGTCGTCCCAGGAGGGTTGATGGCATGACTACCCCGAACTCTCTGCAGACCAATCCCGTTCGCGTCTTGAGCACCGGCAAGATCCGCGCGTGTCCCCACTTCATCTTCGATCCCTCGCACTACCCCGCTACTGGTCCCTGCCGCTGCTACGACAGCAGCCACACGGAGATGGAGGAGTGGGGGTACAAGTGGAACGGTCGGATGTGGATTATCCCCGAGGCGTCGTCCCAGGAGTGATTCAGCCATGAGCATCAACACCAACAAGATCGTCTTTGAGACTCACGAGGGGTTTACCGCGACCCCTGAAGTCCTGCTGCGCTTCGCGGACAACGCTCGCTGGATGCCCGATACGGACCTCGACAGCATCCGCGGGACTCACCTCGCCACCTGCCGAATGCTGGAGCGCAAGGGCTTCTATGCCCGCATGGAGAGCAACGACGATATCGTTATTGACCTGCCCTGCGGTGATGCAGTCGCCCTGCGGTACATCATCCGAGGAGCCGAGGAGGGGTACGAGATCGTCCCGTATTCCGCGTTCTGATGGGCGTCGTCCCAGGAGCGTCCGTGTCATGGCTACTACCATCTATCCATCGTCCATGCGTAGCATGGGATTCACCCTCTTCGACCGCAGCAACTCCCTGTGGTGGGAGCGGCAGCATCCCTCAATCCCCGAACTGCGGTTCGTGGTCGCTGCCATGATGGGAGGCGATGTGCGTTCCCCTGCGGAGTGCATGAGCCTGTACGGAAACGGCGAGGAGGCGGATACCTGCCTGTTCGCGGGTTACTGCACGGAGGATCAGATTCGGATGACCTCCAACGAACTGTGCGCGATGGAACTGAATGCGGTGCGAATCATGGTGCTCGCACTTGGTCGTGCCGATGGCGTCGTCCCAGAGGGGAGGAAGGCATGACTACCCTCATCCCCACCTTCGATTCCTTTGTCGACGACGCGAGTCTCGATGTCCTCAACCCCGAGCAGAAGCGAGAACTGCTTCAGACTGTCCACAGCTTCATGGCGAGTGCGGGACGGATCGCCGTCAGCCATGACTACCTCGTAGTGGAGGGCGGAAACCTCGACTACTACGCGGGACTGGAATACAGCAGCGGTCGCCTGAAGTTCCAGACCCCGCACTTCAAGGTGTGGCGCATCAGGGGCGTGGATCCATCGGAATGCAACGCGGCTTCCCTCGCTCTCCGTGCGCGCAACCTCGTGGACGGCAGACCCATCATGGACGAACACGACTAACAAACAAAGCACCGCAGGGCAGATGGACGAAACTGCCCTGCGGTGCCTTGGCGTCATCCCGGTTTCAGCATGGGTGTTGGGAATGATCCCAACCACGAGAAAGGATAGGCTACCATGAAGAAGTCAATCGAACTCAACGGAAAGTCTGCCGCTGCGAAGGCTCTCATTCAGGAACTCGCGGATCTTCTCCCCAACTCCACGGAGAGCGGGACGATCACCTGCCGCATCAACTTCACCGCCAACACGGGCGGGGAATACGAGCAGCAGTACACAAACTGCATGAAGCCGCTCCGCCTGCTCTGCATCGCTCTTCAGCGCATGGGCTTTCAGCGCGAGGGTCTTGAGCAGATGGCGACCGATATCGCCGCCATGAGCGAAGCGGAGTGGGCGGCTGCGGAGGAGGCACTCGCCCCTGCCGTCGAGCAGATGATGGAGCGGCTTGGAAAGCCGTACATCAAGAAGGTCGCGGGACGCACGACCTACCCCCGAGTGGACGGCGAGGCTACGCTCGTCTGACGAACTACACCCGAGGGGCGAGAGGCGAGTAGTGCCGCCTCTCGCCCTTGTTCATTCGCGCATGGGCGTCGTCCCGGCATGGCGATAGACATGGCTACCGACAACACCTTCCTCCCACCGAACTACGCTGCCAACAACGGCACTGGCCAGCCCACCCACCTGCGGAACCGTCGCGGCGAGTGGATCGAAACCCCGAAGGGCTACCGCTTCCGCGATGACGGTCTGCCCTCGCACAAGTACCTGCGCGTCGACGGGGAACTGCGGTGGGTGGAAACCCCGTCCACCGAGGAGATCGAATCGTGGGTATGCGATTCGGTCTGCGAAACGCCCGAAGGCGACCCCATCGAACCCGATCACCCGCGGTCGTGGCTCTTCATCCTTGGTCTGATCTGACACTCACGGGAAGGCTGCGCCGTAGTCACGCCCCCTCCCCTGCCTGTCGAAGCCTCCGCACTCGCGGGGGCTTCGCCATTTCAAATCGCGGGGAAATGAAACCGAAACACCCCCGAGCAAGGCGTCGTCCCAAAGCATCGAAAGGCATGGCTACTACCATCAACAAAATCACCACGGGACTCACCTGCAACTGGGGCATCATCGACTCCGTGCGCGAGATCGCGAACGGAATCACCTGGGTGACCACTTCCTCCCACGGGGGATTCATCGTTTCGCCCGCCCGCCTCATGCAGATGCCCGAGAATCTGCGTGCCTGTTCGTTCACGAAGGACGATCACTTCGAGGAGGACTGTTCGTGGTGCGCCGTCCCATTGGCGTTCCCGTCCCTGTTCTCCGCCAATGTCGTGGAGAATGCGCGGGAGTGCTACGCGCATTCCTACGGTCGATAATCGGTTGGTAGCCGAAGCGGGGCGAGGGGCGAGTAGTGCCGCCCCCGCCCCCGCTATCATCCGCTCTTCACGGCGTCGTCCCAAAGGACCGTATTGCATGGCTACCAGCACCTACATCCCCGCGACCCTCCCTGCGCCGCTCACCGTCCACTACGGGTGGCAATGGAACTACAAGTTCATCGTTCCTGCGGGAACGCCCATCATCCCCGCAACGAATCAGCCGTGGCGGGAGGATGCCGACGAGCATATCGTGGCGTGGGTCGTGACCGATGACCTGCCTCTCACCGAGGAAGCCCAGTCATGGGCGGAGAACTACGGTTTCCCCGTCCGTCGTTCCGACCTCCCCGAGCCGCTGACCGAGCTGAGGGCGTCGTCCCAGCAGGGGTAGCAGCATGACTACCACCACCGACAGCAACGGAAACCTGGTCCTCACCGCCAAGCCGAACTGCTCCACCTGCAAGGGCAGGGGCGAGGTGCGCGAGTCTCACGGGGAAACCCTCGACTGCGACTGCCCCTTCGACCGTCCTCTCACCGAGGAGGAGGACGTGATGATCGACGCAGGGCGGTTCACGGTAAACCCCGCGCCCGAGTACCTCGCGCGGATGGAAGCCCTCGACCGCGACACGCGCAACCCCGATGCGTGGATCGACAACGCCCTCCACTCCGCGTGCGAGCGTGACTTCGGAGACATGGACTAATCGGTTGGTAGCCGAGCAGGGGGCGGGGCGCGAGCCTCGCCCCCTGCGCCTTCCCCGTTTATCGCGGCAAATAAATCGGGGGAGAAAGACCCGTAGTCTCCATTCATGCCCACTACAATGGCGTCCTCCCAGAAGGAGCATGATTATGGCAAAGAAGGAAACCACGGTCAGCATCCCCAAGAGCGAGATGGAAGCCCTTGGGACGGCACTACTTGCGGACGAGTACGGCATCAGCGAAGAAGCCTACGAGATCCTCTCCAAGTATCTCCCCTCCAGCATCGTTGACGAGGTCGAAGTGACTGATGGTCGCGTCTTCCTCGCGGAAGATGATCTTGAGGACGACGACGAGGATGAGGACGACGACGACTTTGATGATTTCGACGACGAAGACGACGAAGACGATGACGACGACTTCGAAGACGAATGACATCGCATGACAATCGGTTGGTAGCCGAAGCAGGGAGCGAGGGCAAGTAGTGCTGCCCCGCCCCTGCTGTCATGCCTGCCGTGGCGTCGTCCCAGCCTGCTCCATTGCATGTCTACCAGCCAACTCATCTACGCGATCAGAAGTCATTGCGACACCCTGAGCAATCTCGACCCATGCGACCGTGAGCAGATCCTGCGGCACGAAGCCTACATCCGAGGGATGATCGGAGCCCTTGCCATCGTGTCCCCCGACAGGCATCTGCTCAGCAAGGCGTTGTCGGAACTGGGTGAGACTCTTTCCCGCATGGATCGCCGACAGGCCGGCGTCGTCCCGATGGAGGCGAATCCATGACTACCTCAACCGACACCCGTACGATCATCGTCGATGACATCATGCGGCGCAACGACGAAAGGCGCGCCGAGCTTCGGATGGAACTCGCATTCGCCCTTGCCGTCCGCGCCGCCATGCACGAACTCAACGGCAAGTCCGTTACCCGCCGCATCGTGGGTAAGGTCGCGGAAATCCTTGGGTGGAGCCAGTCCACCATTGTGATGACCGATTCCACCGAGCCCCATGTGATTTGGACGCTCTCCGCGTGGGGCGGCGAGACGAATCGCCATCACTCGCACAAGCTCACCGCGTACCTTGGCTATCGGGATTCTGTCTACTCCACGAAATCGGTCAACTTCGAGGGATGGGCGGCGAACCATTGCGCCGTGGAGCGAACGCAGAAAGCAATCCTGCGGCACGATGCCGTGACCCGCGAGCACGCGGAGGAACTTGCCGATGCCCTGATCGCCGTGCAGGAAGCGAAGGCAAGGTACGGGGAGATCGCGGAAAGCAGCCCCGTTTCATCCTACGCGGAAGAGGCAATGAAGCGGCTACCTTGGGAGTCGTGAACACCCATGCAGTTCGTTGGCGTCGTCCCAGCGAACCCCATGGCATGGACTACGAGCACTACCTCTCCATCGTCGAAACCTTCCGCACCCGTACCCGCAGCACCCGCCGTCGCCGCAACCGCAACCGTCGCGGCTGAACAAATCCCCGCGCAGGGCAGGGCGAGTAGTGAGCCCTGACCCTGCCCCCGTTTCAACCTGACCAGGCGTCGTCCCGGCAAAGGCTTCAGCATGGCTACCATCACTACCACCACCCGCGCCCCCATCGCCGTCCCCGTTGCCGTCCCCTCCGATGATTGGAAAGACAAGCCCATCGCCACGATGACCAATCCCGAACTGATGGCTATTGCCATCGTTGACTGGCGAAACAATCGGATTCCCGCCATCGTGGAGCTCACGCTCCGAGCGGAGCGGGCAAACCCAACGATGTAGTGGCATTACCCCGGCGAACGCCCTGCGCCCCTGCGCCCTGCGCGGGGGCGCTGTGCTTTCCCTGCAAGCGGAAACCTGGCCAGGCGTCGTCCCGGCAAAGCCTACAGCATGGCTACCACCAACAACAACACCGTCTCTTCCCCGTCCGCAGGATTCATCATTGAGGGTCGCGAGAATGTCGCCCTCGCCCGCCTGATCGTCATGCGTCACGGCGTGGCTTTCGAGGCGCGCACGAAGATGCTCGTCACCCGCGTCGGTGGCGGCGCGATCCGAACCGCCAAGCGTGAGTTCGGTCTGCCCCGCAACGCCAAGCCCGATGCCATCCTCGCCATCCTCGACGCAGCAATCGCGGAGGCACAGGGTCGGTAGCCCCCACCCCTCCGCTCCAACGCCCTCGCCATCGCGGCGGGGGCGTTGTCGTTTCTGCCCCGGCAACGCCCCGGCAACGCCCCGGCAACGCCCCGGCAACGCCCCGGCAACGCCCCGGCAACGCCTAGAATGGACATCGCCCAACAGGCGCGAACCTGACTGGCGTCGTCCCAACAGAGGAATCAGCATGGCTACCACCACCAACATCTCCGATGCCTTCGATGCCCTCGTACCCAACGCCATCCCCTGCAACCGCTACTTCGTCGCGCTGTGGCGGCGCATCCCTTTCTTCGGGGGTCCCGAGGAGGGCGGTTGGTGGGGTGCGGACAACATTCCCGTGAAGTACACCGAGGTCGCGACCGAGGAAGCCGCCGAGGAACTCCGCGCAAAGATCCTCGCCCGTGCGAAGGAACTTTCCCGCGAGGCTAGCCGCGTACACGGTCGCGCCTGCTTGGATCAACTCGCGTGGTGTGAGGAGCGGGGCATCGACGATTCCAACGATGTCTTCGGTGAGGACGATGGCGCGGAGGAGTGGTGGGTTTCCGTGCAGACGGAACTCCCCGAGGCATCCTACGGCAACCGCCACTACGAATAACGGAAGCAGGGAGGCGAGGGGCGAGTAGTGCCGCCCCTCGCCTCATCCCTCGCAACCTGGCCGGCGTCGTCCCGATTGCCTCATGGATGCGGCATTCAGCCGCAGAAAGAGGCTACCTTGGACAGCAGTTTCATCGACAACGCGACCGTGGATCAGCTCGTGGATGCCCTGCACGACCTGGAGAATCTCGGGGATCTGCTCACGCGACAGGCGGAGCGCGACCGCAACCGTCAGCATCAGCAGGAAATCATGGATGAACTCGAGGCGCGTGGCATCACGCTTACCATGATCGCCTGACCGACACCACCACCGAGGGCAGGGCGAGTAGTGAGCCCTGCCCCCATCCCCGTGACCTGGCCGGCGTCGTCCCGGCAAAGGCTTCAGCATGGCTACCACCACCAACATCTCCGCCTCCGCCCTGTCCTGCATCGCCGACGCTCTCCGCCAAGAGGAGGGCAACGAAGCACATCGCGTCTACATGGCGAATTGCGCCATCGACTCCGCGCGCGCTTGGCGGCGCGCCATCGAGCAGGCTCACGAAGGGCTGCGCAATCTCCTGCCGTGTCTTGTACGCGGCATCGCATCCGCTCCCGAAGCGGAGATCGCGTTTGAACGCTTTCAGTACGCCGCGAAGGAATGGAACGACATCATTTCCGATATCAAGATGATGGCGGATGCACGCAGCGAGCACGCGGCAGGGCTTCCCGAGATTAGGCAAGCGGGGATCGACGCGCTCCGCGCCGCCTACGAGGTGCGGAAGGGTCGCGCCCCTGCGTGACCCATCCAAGCCCAATGCCCGAGCAGCAGCGATCACGGACCAGCTGGTCCGAGATCGCCTGCTGTCCATTGGCGTCGTCCCGGCAAAGGCTTCAGCATGGCTACCACCACCAACCCCATCGTCTCCTCCTCCCTCGCCTCCCTCGCTCCCTCCGATTCGCCCACGCGCGCGCAGGTTGTCGAGGCTCTGTCCATCGCCGTCGCCCGCACGGGCAACGGCGGCTTCGCGGGCAAGATGCTCGCCCTCGTTTCGGACGGCATCATTCTGTCCCCGCGTCAGCGTGAATGCGTCCTCTCCATGACCCGCGAGGAAGCCGCACGGCTCGCCCGTGCGAACGCCGATGCCAATGCTGCGCGGCTCGACGCGGATGGCATCGTCGCCATGTTCTGCAAGGCTGTCGAGCGCGGAGCGCAGCGCATTTCCATCACCCTGAACACGGGCGGCGGCATCCGCTTCGGTCGCGGTCGCAACGGCACTATCTATGTGTCGGACGCTGCGGAGTTCGGTTCCCGCCGCGACTACGGTCGCATCGCGGTGGGCAGCAGTATCATCACCCTGCGCGACGATGTCGCCCCCGAGGTCGCCCTCGCCATCGCTGCGGTCGCCGCCGACCCCGTGACCGCCATCGTGCGTCACGGTCACCTGACGGGGTGCTGCTCATTCTGCTCCCGTCCCCTGACGGACGGCGGCAGCATCTCGCACGGCTACGGTCCGATCTGCGCGGAGAAGTACGGGCTTCCGTGGAACTCCGAGAGCAACCGCGAACTGCGGAAGCAGGTAGCCGCAGCAGCCGCCGCCGCGCCCGAAGGGGCGTGAGCGGGGCGCAGCAGCCCGATGCCAAGCAACGCCCCTGCGCCCTGCGCGGGGGCGTTGTGCTTTGCAGCAGCCATGCAGTAGCCATGCAGCAGCCATGCAGCAGCCATGCAGCAGCCATGCAGCAGCCATGCAGTACGAGGGATCTGGCCAGGCGTCGTCCCGGCAAAGCCTATGGCATGACCCCAGCACCCGCCATGTTCGCCACGCCAGCAACGCCGAGGTAGCCCAGGCCCGAGAAGCAGGGCTCAAGGGGAACCCCCCACCCAGGGGGGTCTACATAGGGGTAAAATGGCTTTTCGGGGGATACCTTAGGCCTTCGTCGTTCACAGGCTTTTAAATGCGCCCAGTCGGACTACCATGGAAAAATCGGGGGAGGGAAAGCCCGCATTGCACGATAACACATGGTATGAACACGAATGCACGCGGAATGAACTGGTGGAAGTGGGCGCAGGAAGGCTACCGAGGATCGCATCAGGCGCCAGGCAGGGAGGGTGCGCGTGCGGACGACCTGACCATGAACGGGGTGTATCCAGCGGACGTGTACGAGCGGCCAGACTGGTACGAGAGCGGCGACGGGCTGGCGGAGATGCACAAGATCATCCGCCTTCGCGGGCAGCCTGATGCACGGGTGTGGGTGTTCAGGGCGGTGCCCAGTTCCGCTGCGGGACCGCTGGAGGGGAGGAGCGAGCGTATCATCACTCCAGGGGACTGGGTCACCACGAGCAAGCAGTACGCGAGGGATCACGGTGATTCCGCCCTGGGAGGGGACTACGTGGTTGCGGCGAGATGGGCTCGGGCACGGGACATATACACGGACGGCAATTCCATCTTCGAATGGGGCTACGTGCCCTAACAGGGGATACCTTAGTGTTCACCCTTCGGGGGATACCTTGCTGTATCACTTTCCGAAGGAAAGGGATACCTTAGTGTTCACCCTTCGGGGGATACCTTGCTGTATCACTTTCCGAAGGAAAGGGATACCTTAGTGTATCACCACAGGGGATACCTTGCTGTATCACTTTCCGAAGGAAAGGGATACCTTGGCGGGTGGTGCTGCATGAAAATTTCGCGGGGAAGGAAGGTTCGGACATGGGATCCGACAATATACTATATGCATAACTGCAAGCGAAGGGACGAGACGCGATGAACTGGTGGAAGAAGGCACAGGGTTCCATGGGTACGGCGATATTCCTGCGGGGATGCTGGTACAATCCCGCGACGGACGATGTGATCGAATCGAGGAAATGCCATGGATGCACCATGGTCGCGAATCCGGGTAGGTTCGGTCTCACGGACGAAGAGGTGAATGCCGCCCTGATGGCGAGCGGACAGATCAGGCACGCGGAGAGCCCCGAGGAGGCGAAGGCAAAGCTCAAGAAGATGTGGGAGGATCCCGAGGGGGCTGGGATAGACGATCTCCAGAGCCTGTGGAGGCTGGGGTACGACAAGGGCTACGTCAGGATGCACAGGGTTGGCGACCAGGTATGGGCTACGCATGACACGAAGCCCGTGCTGCAGCTGGTGGCGGAGAAGGCGGAGCCGTACTTCGGATCCATGATGAGGATGCTGCTGCTGGGAGTGGGCGAGAAGGAGTCGTTCGACGTGAGCAGCCCCAAGGAGGCTGCTTTCTTCGCAAGGCACGGAAGTAAGATGCGCGGAACATGAAGGCGAGAAAAGGAAAAAAAGCATGAAGATAAGACTATCGCATACGGACTGGCGGAAGATAGGCTCGCAGATGGGCTGGATAAAGGCGGCCCAGGAGACAGGTGGCTCGGACCTGAAGGGAAAACTGGAGGGTCTGCGCGGAGCACTTGCCGCCAAGGCGCAGGAACGCTACGACGACTGGGCCCAGGACGATGACGGTCACGACGAGGTCATGGGCTCGGGCGGGATATGCCACGAGATAGCCGATCTCTTCGGCGAGGTGCTGAGCGCGAACGGAATAGAATGGACCACCGTGCACTTCGACGACGTGAACCACGTGGCGTGCGTGGCGTACGACGACGACGAGGGATGGATCGTGGACATGCCCTGCGGGATATACGAGCGGGGAGCGGCGTACACGTGGAGAAAGATAAAGGACGTCGTGTTCGAGGGATCAGATGTCACGATGAGCAGTATAAGCAGGGACGATGTCCAGGGGCTGCTCGACTACTACGGTTGAAAAGGGCGAAAATAGAAGGTGGACATCGGCTCTATATGTATATTAAAAAAAAGAGGATGACAATGAGAATCAAGCTATCACAATCGGACTGGCAGAGAATCGGGAAGCAGATGGGCTGGCTCAAGGAGTCGTTCTCATCTTTTGACAGGGGGATGTCTGGTCCTGAGCGCGAGCACGCTGGCGAAACGGGCAGGGAATGGGATTCCACTGCGGAGGGAGAGGAAGCGGAAGCCGTGATGGGCAAGATCATCGACCACAACGCCAGGGTGAGGGCGAGGCTTGGCGGTGGCGGCAAGCCCGACCCCAGTGACCGCGATGCGGCCCATAAGATAGTATCAGAGGCTGAAACGCATGGACACGAGGGGCTGGCGGTGAGCTCGGAAGGCATGATCGTGAAGACGACCGTGGTGAATGACTGGCTGGACAGGGGGACTGAAGTGTGGCTCGATCCCATCAAGGTGGACACCAAGCCGCACTACGAGAAGGGATGGAAGTCCACGCAGACCAACCATCCGGGGTACCCGCTCTGAATAGAGACTAAGCCCGCAAGGAAGATGTCATGGAGATGATGCTTGCACTGGTCGCGATTGTCCTGAGTTTCGCCTGCGGATACCTCGCAGGGGGCATACGCCACATGAAAAGAATGATGAAATGAATTGGTACAAGTGGGCACGCACGTTCAGGGTGGATCCAGAGTCCGATCACGACGAGACGGGCCAGGCGGAGGGTCTTTTCAACAGGCTCAAGATCCGATACGGCAGGTCAAAGGACATATCGCACGTCGCCGTGGAGGATGGCCAGGTCATCGGCGCGGTCGCAAGCGGATGGGAACACGGTGGGGAGACCGACGACAGAAAGATCCTTGACTACTCGTTCGATCTCGTGGTCGATCCCCAGTTCAGGAGGATCGGCGTGGGCAAGAAGCTCATAGACGATGCCATCAGGGAGTACGAGAGGGACAAGGAGATGTACAGGGAGAGCGAGGACGCGCACACGAGGATGAGACTGTGGGTCATAAATCCCGCGCTCGTTCCCTACCTGGAGAGCATCGGATTCGAGGTGGAGTCCCAGTACAAGGACGGTTCCGCCCACTTGTTCAGGTACTGACTGGTCGGTGATCTCAGGGAACCTCGGAAACGATTCCCGTGAGGGTGAGGGGACGGTCCATGGGCTTCCACTGCGACAGCTCGTTGGAGTCCTTGGGCTTGCCTCCGCCAGCGGTGTTCACCGCCACGGTGACATGGGCGGTTCCGGGCATGCGCCTGTCGTATCCGTCCACGGCGACCGCAACGGCCTTGTCGCTGGAGTCCCATGACCGTGCGGACAGCGTGACGGTCTTGCCCAGGTCCTGCCTGTCGCCCTTCAGCGGTCCCAGGTTGATGGTCATGTGGTGGGCGTATTCCTTCCATCCTTCGGGTATGTGGGGACGCATGGCAGCCAGGAGAGCCCCGTGCGAAGGTCCGTCCAGAACCACGGCGCTGTACGACGGCTTCCTCTGCTGCGTGGATCCATCGGGATCGGATTGAGACTTCTTGTACCAGTTCATAAATACACTATACTATTTTTTCGGGGGACGCTCCTTCCTCCTATAATCGAATTTCACTCCTTCGTTGTGTAACGGTAGCACATGTGGTTTTGGTCCACTCAGTCCTGGTTCGAATCCAGGCGAAGGAACTGGAGGAAGCTCGGTAGTGATAATTCCAAGGACATCAGTGAAGCCCAGCAGCATATCGGGACTGGGTTTGTTCTCAGAAGAGCATATACCGTCAGGAACAGTGGTGTGGATGCATCACGATGCCGTGGACATCCGCGTGGACGAAGGCAATTGGACGGATCTGCCGGAGCACGTGGTGAACAGACTGCTTCGCGGCAGCTGGGTGTGCAAGAGAACTGGAACGCGATGGACCGCCCTGGACGACGACGGTAGGATCAATCACAGCGAGGATCCGAACATCCGCTACCTGAACGGCAGGATGATCGCGGTTCGCGACATAGCGGCGGGAGAGGAGATCACCGCTGACTACAGGGAATTCCATGAAGGCGACATCTGGGAAGGCAACTGATGGACGGCTGTCCACGGGAACGCGCATGACGGAAGAGTGGTGCGCCCCCGAAATTTTGCGGCGGATCCCCCGATGCTGGGTGCTTCTCATCCGTCCCGCCCCGCAATGCTGCCCCGTTGTCCTGCCGCCACCCCCTAAAAAAAAATTTTGAGCGTTCGCTCGACCATTGCATACGTACAGCGAGGGAGGATGTCTTGTTAATTCCGAATAATATGTTGAATAACAAGGTTTTTTGCCATATTTGGAATAAATTGAAAAAGGATTAAATATGAAAATAAAACTATCACAGTCAGACTGGGAAAAAATAGGCATCAAGATGGGCTGGATGAAGACCAGCGGATACGGCTATAAAAGCCACAGCATCATGGGATACACATGGGATGCCGATGAACACAGCGTTGGAGAGACCAAGCGGGCGATCAAGGCTGGAATACTGAATGTCACCGATCCAGAGGCAAGGTTGGACGAGCATGGAATCCCCGAGAGCGGAGTAGAGGATGGGGAAGGCAACGAGATCCATCCCATATTCGCTGGAGATCAGGAGGAAGCCGGGGAGATAGACGATCATTACGATCAAAACGATGGTTATGAGCAATCTGTCCCCATGACGTATTCACTCGTCACTACCGAGGGCAATCTTGCAAGCAAGGGTTCGCTTGAGGCAAGCAGCGGAGGTGAGATGTGGAGCATCCTGGAAGGAATGGTGAAGGGAAAGGCATGTGGTCCAGACGGTCCCGTATACGGAATCGACGAGGCTCCCAGGGAGGGATGGGCCAAGGAGGGCGCCAATGAATACACATTTGAAGTCTTCAATGAGGATGGCGTTGCCTGCGGCTTCATAATCGTCAAGAAAGTTCATGGAACGCCATTCAACTGGTGAAAAAAGGAAAAGAATATGAAAATAAAACTATCACAATCAGACTGGAAAGACATAGGGCTCAGAATGGGCTGGCTGAAGACCAACGATGCAAAGTTGGCTCAGAGCAACGGGGGAGATGCCCACGATCCTGACCGCATGAACATGGCGGAGACTCCAGGGGATCTAGATCCGTCATTCGAAGAAGAGGATAGTGAGGAAGGAATGGGCGAGGACTTCTCCTACCTCACCAGCGGTCACGAGGACGATGCCCGCATGGTGCGACTGCGTCAGGCAGCGGAATCTCTTGCGGGACAATTTGACGACTCCAGCGATGTCCACGTTGCCGTTTACTGGCTTCTGAGCAAATTCCACGGAGGGCAGAATTCTCCAGAGTATGCAGCCCTATCAAGTAGTCCGTACAGCCCTGGACCAATGGAGCGGGGACCAGAAGGCGAAGGAAAATGGATATACAAGGAACTTCTTGGTGCATACAAGGGTCAATAACTGACGGCGAATTTTGAACCTGCTTATATGAAAATAATTTTTATGAGATATTTTTCCTAGGTAGGTCAAGACCCAATTCGACGAGTATGACATTGAAAATTTGCCCGAGAATTTGAGTAAGGGCGATTTTCTTCCGAAATACACGCAAGCACGCCAACTGGCATGCTTGCGTGTATTCGCATTACGGCACATTCATGGTGAGTGTGCTAAGAAAGGAAATTCACATGAAGTACAGACTAAGAAAGATAGCACTTGCCGTGATGATCATGTGCGCCATGACATCCGTGCAGGAAATAGCAGCACAAACTCCACCTACTAAGGTTCCACAAGCAGATGGAACAATTCAATTAGTTCCTGTTCCTCCTGCTGTCGTGTTTACCCCATATTTTATTGATCCAACCATAGGATATAGGGTTCTTTTTGAG
>Ga0181343_1000042_pt1 | contig 55786 bp, 85 predicted proteins | sample Su13VDMLBSD_FD_130110 | JGI IMG/M metagenome (GOLD analysis project Ga0181343, IMG submission 130110) | Freshwater viral communities from Lake Michigan, USA - Su13.VD.MLB.S.D | ecosystem: Environmental > Aquatic > Freshwater > Lake | place: USA: Michigan | collected 2013-07-15
AGATCTTAAATTTTTGTTGTAAGCATTTACACAGCTATTACAACATAATCTACCATCTGATGCTTTTGTCTTTTGGCATCCACATGATAATTTTTTACCGCAATTAGGACATGTACTCATAGTTATTTGGTTTTAACAGTTTTTACATTCAAATTTATTAAGAAGTTTTAAAGCATAATTATAGAGATCCATTCCTTCAGTGATGTAATGACAAACCTCAACTTTTGCTTTGGCTGCATCTAACATCATTTTAATATCTCTAAGTTCTTTAAACTTTTCTTTCATTTCTCTTTCAGGTTCACATGATGCTAATTCTAGATCACATAATACTGCATGATATTTATCAAGAAATACTGAAGTTCTAAGATAGTTATATTCAACATATACTTTATCATTAGGTGATACACTATATCTAATAACATATACACCGTCTGGTAAAGGATCACCGGCAATTCCTAACTCTAGATCTTCAGCATTAATAATCTTTGTAAATCCTTCAGTAATATCTCTAAGATGAACAGCAAAAGTAAAACCAGGAGGAGTGATCTGTAATAGTTCACAATCTATAGTCATTAGATCACTATAGTCACTTACATCTTCAATTTTCATTACACATTGATTTAATATATCAGGAATGTGTAAACCTAGTCTGTGCTGTTCCATATTATAATTTACAAATTTTTATTTAACAAAAAAAGGGAGGAGAGTAAAACTCCCTCTCCCCTTTAATGTTAGTCTAAGGTAGCACTTAGAAATTTTCAAGAGTTACTGGATTACCTGCTAATGCGCAGTTATCTTCAACCCAGGTAACAAAATTATTAAGATACGTTGCACCATCAGGAACTACAATTTTCAATAAATATTGATCATTATCAAATGTTCCAGTTGGATTATTGAAACGTGGTACACTATGTTGTAAATAATATACATCATATTTATCATTACGATTAACTACATCAAAAATTGCATCACCTTGAGTAATTTCACGGATACGTGGATCACAATTAAAATAGTTTTGAGAATAAGATTCAGAAAGAATCAATTCACGAATAATAGTTTCACCATATCCCCAACCTTGTCTTCCTAATACTGCTTGTGTTACACACAATGATTCACTCTGACAAGGATCATTAATATCATCTACGAATGATGCATAAATTTGAATAGGTTCTTTTTCAAAATGATCTGTAGGTTTGAAGGAACATTGACCAAATTTTGTATCTAGATATGCTCCAAGAAGTTCAACACCTACACATACCTCATCAATATCTCCTGCAGCTACAGGTGTATATGCATCCATTGCTGCAACTGTAGTCAATGGAGTTTCCCAAGTTGAACCACTATCTAAACTATAGATAACTGTTGGAGAAACAAATTGAGAAAGATAAGGATGCTCAATAATTTGTTTAGCCCATTGAATAAATACAGTTACTGGATCAACATTATCAGGTAGAGCTGGATCAGCACAACATCCTGTATTTGCATCAAGTGTAGTGTAAACTTGGTGATTTAAGAAACGAAGTGCAGGAGAACCTTTAATATCAATTCTTAAACGATAAGTTTTTCCACAAGAAAATACTGGACACGCACAAGCATCAGTTGATGCATCATCAGTTTTACCAATAATTGTAAGTGCTTGTTGAGAATCTGCCTCTACTACTTTCCAGAATTTACTAATGTAACGTGGGTTAATAATTTTTGATTTGTTAGATTCTTGATATCCACCATGAAAAGGACCAATTTTATCTTCTCCATAAATTGAAGAAGTGGCAATCATAAAATTAGTGGGAACAGTAGGAGATACTGCAGTATCAAATGCTGTATATGTTTTTGGATCAAAAATACCAAAGACATTATTCTCAGGTGTTAAATTTGTAGTATTTCCAGAATTCAATGCTGAATCTGTAATAAATACTTTTTGAAAAGCGTGATTAAAATAAGACATAGTTACAAAAATTTAAAATGTTAGACAATATTATATTATAAGGGATTTTTATTTAAAATCCAAATTTTAATTATTTTTTTCTGTTTCATTATTCATTCTCTGATATTGAATTACAGCTTCTATATCTCCTGCTAAAATTGATACTGTTTCATCAATTAAAACTTCAACAATATCATCTTTAAATTCAGGATTTATTTCTACTGCAGATACAATACCAGTGTAAGGATCTACACAACCTTGAATTTGGATATTCACCGGTTTTCTATAATACATCATAGAACAATTAGTGATATCAAATTCATCATTTGTATAAATTCTAACTGTATTACCCACTAAAGTAGCAAATGTTTCTCCCCATTCTAAACTAGGTTTTCTAGTTTGATCTGTTAAATGAAGGTCAACATTTGCTTCTTCAGTTAAATAAATCATAAGTTTTCTGGGTTCAGGGCAACAACCACTATCAGCAAATGCCACCACTTTTTTAAACTCCATATAATCAGAAGGCCAATTTGTTGTTTCAAAAAACAATTGTCTATCTGTTACAGTTGTTGGAGTTTGAGTTAATAAAATCTGTAAATCATCAACTCTACGTTTAGATTGTTCATCACCTTCTTTTAATGGATTATAACCATGAAGTTGCCTACGACACCATTGTAATTGAGCTTTATTAAAAGCCTCTACAATTTGCCAGCATTCAATGTTATCATAATCATTAGAAGCTAACTTGTTAAGTCTTTGCTTAACTTTAATCTGTATAGTTGACGTATTCATTTATCAACACTTCTTTTTACCCATTGAACCACCTTTTTTGTAAGAAGGCATTGAACCACCTTTTTTCATAGGAGGCATCATCATTTCTTCTTTCATTTTTTTAGCTCCTTTTTTTGCTGGAGCCATTTTTCCTTTAGTTGCCATTGTTATAAAAAATTAATTGTTAGTAATTATCCCTTCACTTTTTTTAGACGGGGATTTTTCTTTTTAGCTGCAGCAGATGCATTTCTACTTGAACTTGCAAGAATTGCTCCTGCAGATTCCATAGATACACCTTGTTTCTGTGCTATTTTCTTTTGTACAGCTTTAAATCCAGGATTTTTTTTAGTAGCCATTGTTTTTATATTTTATCCGATTAACCAATTTGTACCATCTGAAAATACAGGTACTTGTTTATTACCACCGCCTTCAGTAACAGGAGTACCGAAGTTTCCAGATATAGCTACAGTAGAATCATTAATCATTGATCGTACACCAATTGCAGCTCCAGGAGAAGGTAATTGACTAAATCTTAATACTGGAGAATAAATAATACCATTGTGTGTATCAAATGACCATTGAGTGGTTCCTCCAATATAAACATAACCAGTTATGTTTTCTATACTACCGCCTGGAAGTAAATTTATGTCTCCTCCTTGAGTACCAGCTTGGTGGCTATAACCACCATAAATATTTACTGATCCACCATATCCTCCAGTACCATCTGTACTAACACCACCGTCTCCACCTTCAATCCTAACATCTCCACCTGAACCTGCATCTTCTGTATCACCATCAGAACCATCTCCACCATAAATATTTATATCTCCTCCTTCTGATATATCATTAAAAATACCTTGACCACCTGTTAGTCTAACATCATCTCCAGCTTCAATTCTAATATCATCTCCACCTATTGTTCTAATATATAAATCTGATCCAGCACCAGTAGTTTCTATTGCTGCTGTACCTGCACTAAATGTTAAGGTTGATACACCAGCATTATCAGTTAGTGTAACTTCTTTTGTAGCAGTTCTTAATCCGCCAGATCCTGCACTAGTAACATAAGGAGATATAGTATCACCGAAATCTTTTAGTGATTTATTAAGATAACTCCAGATATAGTTAAATTTTGCCATGAGATGTATTATTTATGTTTGTAGATATAAATAATATACTAAGAATTCCAGTATTTTTCAACTTTTTTAGTGATGTCTAAAAGAATTTGGTCATTTAATGGATTTCTTAAAAACTCTAAAACATCTGTTTGATTACGTCCTAACATAGTACTACTTTCAATATGATAGATAAATCCATCAGATTTTGAAACAATTACTTTATGATAGTTTGCATCTTTAACAAGTGATTTAATTTTTAAAGTTTCCATATCCATTGCAGCTACTTCTAAGAATCTTTCAGCTGCTCTTTTCTTATTATCTTCGGAACCATCACCATTAATATGTCTATCCATATTTTCAAATAGAATATCATTTGGTGTAGACTTTCTATATTGGATTGAATCCATATCCACTACTTTAGCAACTAAGAACAACTTATTAGTGTTTTTATCAAACATTTTTTGAAGTTCCGCAAGTGCTTTATTACGTAGCTTTTTATATTCAGTTTTTGTACTAACTGTAGATTCAATTCTATCTAAGTAAAACTTAGGTGGTTTAGCCATTTTTTTTGCTGCTTCATAACTTTTAGCAATCAAAGAAAATGCACCTGCTTCTATTGCATACAATTTAATTAAATCATAAGGATCTTTTTTAGGATCTAAAAAGGTGGGTTCATTTCCCACTCTAATAGTAATCTTTTCCCAAAAAGAATGATTATCTGGTTTAAGAAGTTTTACTTTATTCCAAAACTCTTTATCATCAATTTCAATAACATTAGCAGCTAACTCTCTTTCAAGTTCTGCTACCACTGCTCTAATTTGTTTGATTTTTGCTTCCTTATCAGTTTCTGGAAGTAACTTAACTTCTGGAGCAAATTCATTTAATCCTGTAAGATATCTCTTAATACCATTTACTTCTATACAGGTTAATTGCTCTTCATGGAATACGCCTTCAAAAACATTCATTCCATATTTTTCTAATCCCATATTTGATATGCTTGAATCAAAATATGGTTTAATTGATACAGCATTAGACTTATTAGTCTGATACTTTTCTATCATTGTAAGTTCACTCATTTTAATTTTGGTTTTAGTTTATTAGCAAATGTAAAAATTATTTAGATAAAAAATCTAGGGGGCTGTTATACCCCCTAGATAGTTATCATTTAAGATTAGAATGATCCTCCAGTAATAGGATTCTTCATAACAATCTTCAACACTTTAGTTGGGTCTTTTACCCATACTGCAGGCATTGTTTGTGTCATCATTACACGGTAACCATTGAATTGACCAGAAGATTGGAAACCTTGTGATCTACCCATATAATCCATAGTACCGTTCTGATACCACCACTTCAATTGATTATCCCAAGACAATTTCAACAAGAAGATATTGTCATTAGTGTTATCAGTGATATCAAATACGATGAAGTTATATGAAGACAAAGGATAACCATCAATGATTGGATTTTCAATGTCATTAGTGTGGATGTTATCAAAAGCAGGGTTAAGTACAAACTTAACGTTAGCCAAGAATGGAATAACGTAAGAAGTGTAAGCAAAACCAAAGTTAAGATCCATTCCTTTTCCAGTGATAGCTCCAATATCAGAAGCTTGAATAACTAGACCAGAATTGATTGCTTCTTTCTTAATTGCTTCATTAACTAGTTTCATACCACCCATACCGGTTTGTACAATAAGTTGACGCTGAGGATCTGGTCCTTTAAATTCAACTTTACCGTTATAGAAGTTATAAATCTCATTACGGAATACATCAAGATTGAAAGATGCTTTGTTGTAGATACGCTTGAAAGAGTTATCAAGTTGTTTCCAAAGACCTACAGATAAACGCATATCATCTGGACCATCTTGCTTAATCTTACCACCATGACCCCACATCAAGTAAGTTTCAATGTCATTAGCAACTTTGCTAAGGTGAGCAGCTTCAAGACGAGTTAAGAAAGTACGGCTAAGAGAACCATTTTCCATAGCTCTTTTTGCATAATCTTTACCCATTCTAGATACCATTGATTCCAATGAATTTACAGAAGGATCAACATTGTTATCAAAGTTTCTCCAGATTTCTGTTACAGGTACAGTACCATCAGCATTCAAACCACCTTTAATCATCAAATCTGCTCTAGATGAAATTGAATAGTGTACGTGAGCTTCTGCACCACCTACATAGTTATAGAATTCACGGAATCCTGAACTAGTAGAAAGATCTGAGAAACGTTCACCATATTCACCTCTTGCAGAACCTTTACGGAATACTTTTGTTCCTGAAGCAAGATATGCGTTATCCAAGAATTTAGTATTGTCATTGTTCACAAGTTGAACAGTGTAAATGAAACCATCACCTGTAGGAAGAATATCTTCTGCAGTAATGTACATCTCAGCACCATTGTATTTATCATAAGTGATAATATCACCATGACCAAATACACGCTTGTTCAATTTAATTTGAAAACTGCGTCCATCTACACCTTTGTTAGTAGTACCAGAGTCAATGTCTTCAACGATATAAGGAAGGTCCTGAGCAATTGGTGTTTGCCATTTCCACTCCCCACGAGCGTTGTCAACCATAATTACATTCTTACCACCGAAAGAAGACATTTGATAAAGTGGCATTTCAACCTTTTGAGACATTGCCCAGATATCAACTGGACCCATATCCATAGGTTCTGCACTTTTCATCATGTTTACCAGGTGATAAGAGTCTACGTGTGAGCTAGCTTGGTAGCTGGTATCGCGTAGAAAAATACCATTGTTTAAAACTGGAGTTGCCATTTTGAATTTAATTTAATTGTTTATAGTTATTAATTGATTGTTTGTTTATATTAAAATCTTTTGAAAAAATTATTGTTACGTGAAATCTTAGGACCTTTCCTATCTTCTTTATCTTCTACAGAAGAGAATGAAGATTTACTCTTAGCTTGTTCTGTTTTTAAATTACGAACAGTTTCTTGTGTAGCTTCAGTTTTAGCATGCTTTCTAATTTCATTCTTATAACTATCTGGATCAGATAATAACCAAAGAACTTCGGCAATAAGATCATGCTTAGGTTCAATAAACTGATATTTCTCAAGAAGATGTCCTAATAGATTTGTTGGTTTACCTGAAATAGAAGGATAACTAGGTTGTACTAAACCAGAATAAAGTTGAGATTGAGTTTTCTTATCAAGTTTAATTCCGTTAAGTTCACCTGGCTTAAGAGTTTCGTATACATTTTCCATATAGGTTTCTGCAGCAATTCTCTGTTGTTGTTGTCTATGTTATTGTTCTGCAAGTTGTTGAGCAATAATTTGTTCTTGCATTCTATCCAATTTTGGTTTGAATTTACTTGCTTTCTCACCAAGTTTATCAATATCCTTCCAGCTTTCAATTTCTTCTTCAATTTCATCAGCTGTACCAAATTGTGTTGCACGTAAATATTGACGTACAATAGTTTCTTGGTCACGTTCATCATCAACATCAAGTTCTCTCACTTCTTCTACTTGTGCTAATGCTTTAAATAAACCTTTTAGATCTTGTCCTCCATCTGATACATACTTTGCAGCAATTTGTAATTCTTGAGGTAAAGCTTGAAAGAATTCTCTTGGAGTTTCTTCTTTAATCTTTTTTTCTCTTTCAGAAAAATTAGCTTCAATAAGTTCTTTCCAATCTTTCACTGAATAATCAGAGAGATCCTTATCATCATCAAATGGCATAATTAGACCATCATCAATAAGTTTAGTGAATGTTTCAACTAAACCATTCTTATCAATTTTTGGTCTACCTTTTCCAGTATCATTTAATTGATCAAGAGTTGATTCAAGTAGTTCATTAACTTCTTGTTCTGTTGAAGGAGTTTCTTTTGTCTCTTCTTCTTTTGATTTTTCTTCCTTCCTTTCTGAAGGATTTGCAAAACTAAGGTCTATCTTGTTATTTGAAAAAATAGATGGCTTTTGTTCTTCTGGTAAAAGAACACTTTCAGCTCCTGGAGCGGAACCAAAAATTTCATCTAAATTAACATCAACTTCTTTAACTTCAGTTTGCATAGTTGTTTCTTGTGACATATGGTTTATTTTACTGGTTTTTCGTTAATATATAATATATGCAAAATTATTCAATAAACCTACAATAGTTGTTTTTGAATCTATTTCCTATTCTTAAAAGCTAAATATATCGCTATATGTTTTTTAGGATACGCTTTTAATTTATAGTTATTTTCTTGTAAAATTTTATTTAATTCTTCTAGAGTAGTTTTTTCTCCAGTATTTGGCATATCTTCTAAAGCAATTTCATTAAAAGAATCATCAACTAATACATAGACAAGCCAGTTATTAGTTGATGAACTTTCATTAATCTTTTTTCTCTTTAGAAGATTTTTTAGCATCGTACTTATTTTTATTTTCTCTAGCTACTTGTAATTGTTTATCTGCAATTTCTCTTTTAACATTTAATTCTTCTCTTTTCAAATTTGCCTTTTCTCTATCTGTAGTATTTTTTGCTAAAAGTTGTTCTTGTTGCATTGACATTCTAGATTGATATTCATCTGAAGCTCTGATTTCTCTAAGAGCATCAATGTAATCACTCTGTTTATTTTCATTCTGATCTTGCATAGCACCATAACCAGCTGATCTAATTTGAGCTTCAAGAAGATCTGTTTGTCTATCTTTTTCTTTTTCCTGCATTTGAAATTCTCTTTCAGCTTGTTTTTCTTGAGCTTGAGCTTCCAATTGTTTATCAAGCATTTCTTGTTGTGCTTGTTGTTCTTGTTGTTTAACTGCTTGTTGTTTTTGTTCAGCAGATTTAAGAACATGTTCAATTTCAGGAATTGATTGAGATTTAATAATATTTGCTAGATCATAAATAGATGCACCAGAAGTATTATTATTTAATGCTAATTGTTTTAATTGTTCAATAGTATTTCTATGATTTGCTTTTGTTGTACAGAAGATATTAATATCTCTTAATAGTAGATCTGTACCATTAATATTAAAAGCAACCTTTTCATCATTAGATGATAAATATTGTAATCTAACAGATGGTTTTTTAGAATGATAATATTGAGCCAAATCTGTACGCATTGTGTGTACTCTTGGCATTAAATTATCACAGTGTTGTGTAAAGTATATTTCAGTTTGAGCATATGAATTACTAAGTGCCACTCTAATACCTTCTGCTGTTGGTTGCTCTACTGCAGAACCTAAACGTTGAGGTGTAATACCAATAGTTTCAAAAGCTTGATTCTTAAAATAAGTGGCAAGTTGAATACGAGAAAGCAATCTTTGTGTTTGCTCTAAACTCAATACTTGATAATGTTGAAATGCTAGTGGATTCTCAGTATTTGTAATAGATGAATCCAATGGTAGCATTTGGAATGTTTTCATTGCTACATAAGCTTTTGCAAGATTATGTTTACCCCAATCTTCTCCAAGAGAATGTCTTGGAATAGCATTTTGATCTAATAAAATTACTGTACCAAGTTCATCTACAAGAATGTCAGCAATTTGATTATTTACAATATTATATGCAATTTGAAATGGTTTCATTAAATCCACTAATGAAGTGGATTTTGTATTTCTATCTGAGAATACAGATCCTTCCACTGGAAGTTTACAACCATATAAAGATGAATCCCCTTTAAATTGGAATGGTAATCTTTTAATCTGATTATTAGTTACCCCTAGATAAATTGGAGTTAAACCACCTGGGTTTTCCATACCCCAATATGATGGTCTATTAGGACCAATTTTTACTCCACCCCAAACTTCATTAATCCAGATCCATTCAATATGCTCACCATACACTAAATTTTCTTTAGTCTTTTGCTTATAGAGCATTGTATCATATTCTGGTTTAATAGATACAGTATAACTTTCATCAATAATTTCTTCTATTACATCTCCAAGTTCATCAATCTTTGTAAGATGACCCACTTTTCTTTGAGATTTCCAGTAACATGTTGTAGCTCTTAAAAAGTGTGAACTACCTAAATCAAATAAATCTTCTCCTTCTGATAAAATCATATTTACAATATCATTACCATCTGATATGTAATTATCATACATAGAAGTAAATTGGCGATAATGTAATGAAGGAGAGTTAGTATTCCAAGCATGCGATCTTGTAGGATCATAGTATGTACCATCATTTTGATATCCTTCAATTGGATATGCAGAAGATCTAACTGGATAAACAGCTTCTAATGACTCTAATTGTTCTTCTGTCATTAGATATCCATATTTATCAATAACATCAGCTACAGTTAGCATTTCGCATTTACCCACCCAATTTCCTTGTGAGATATATCTTGTATCTGGAGACTTATGATAAAATGTTAATAATGGATTCCATAACTCAACATCATAATCATCTTCCATCATTTTAAAATGCCAGAATTCTCTATCTGTAATAAGCATATCTCTAAATGCAGTCTCTTCAAGTTCTTGCATTTTAAATCTTTCTTCATCCACTAAATGTTGATGCCATGCCCATTGTTCGATCATTGAACGATAATCTTTTTTAAAGAATTGTTCAATTTCAGGTAGAGTTTTTAAATTATCTGGAGATAATTGTTGTTGTACTTGTTCATCTTCTAAATCTGCACCCATTGCCATTAAAGAAGCCATTAATTTTTGCTCTGCTTCTTTTAACAATACTTCTTCAACCTGTGCTCTTTTTTCTTCTAGAAGTTCATTATATGATAATTCATCAACTGCTCTATATGCAACTTTTGTAGCTCTTTTAGAAAACTCAGCAGTTAAGACATTAATTACATTTGGAATAATAGGATAAAACTTTAACTCTAATGCAGATTCATCTTGTTTAGTTAAAGTTTCTACTAGATCAGCATAGTCATTATCCTCTTCAATAATATAATCTGTTTTATCAATGAGACCTTTTGCTAACTTATAATTCTTAAGCAATCTTCTAGCATTTCTTCTCAATTGTTTTTGTCCTTGCAACTCCAACCAATCTAAATTCCATGCTGCCCATTCTTGATCTTTCTTATCTCTTGGTAAAAATTGAATTGGCTGAGTTAGAGTACCCATTTTATTGTACTCTACTTTAGCACCATTTTTCAATTGAAGAGCGTTATATATTTGCATATCTATCTTTATTTTTTACAAGTACAATTGTCACAATTACCTTGACAATTATTAATACCCAAGTTTACAGGAGAACCCGATTCTTCAATTTTCACATCAAGTAATAATAAGGCTTGCTCAAATGTTATTTCTTTTTTATCTACGAGCTCTTTAATAATTTGAATTTTTCTATGTGACATTATCTAAAGTTTTTAAATGGATTACGTTTAACTTTAATATTTGAAAATGCAGATTTCGAGCCTCCTATAAACTTAAAAGGGTTATTATTTAATTTATATAAATTATTTGAATTCTCCAATTCTAATGACCTATCTCTTTCATATTTTCTTGTATACCCTCTATTAGATGATTGGATTTTAGCAAAAGCTATTAATGCAGCTAAAGAAACCAAACGGTCAACGTTTAATCCATCTTGATATGCTTGCATTTCTTTCATTGCCATAATATCTGGAATTCTCTCAATACCATATGTAGTTTTAACAATTGTACCATCTGTTTTTGTTTCATGGTCAATTTCTTCACTAATATACTGTATTAAATAAGAAAGTAAATGTGATTTAAATAATGTTCCAGTATTTTTCCAACCATATTCCTGAAATACATTAGCATTTGCATTTAAATCTTTTAGAAATAATATCTGGCTTTTTGGTACTAGATACTTTTGTTTCTTTTTTTCAATCATATATTGAATGAATAAAGAAACGTTATTTTCAATAATTGTCCAGGCATTATACCATTCAATTATCAACTCTAATTTTTCATGAGTTTTTCTTAAGTCATCAAATCTACCACACCATGCTGCAACAATTTCATCTCTTTCGTAGTATATTTCTTTACCATTAGATGTCTCTTTAATCACTTCAATTGGAGCTTTATATACATATATAGAACACAATGATTCTGAAGTAGTTGTCTTTCCTTCAGATACAGGGTCAATAGATGCATAATACATTCCAAATGTTGGATTTTCTGCAGGTCTTTTCCACACCACTAATGCTCCTTCTTTATCATCTTCACTCTTTCTAATAGGAAATGATTTAATCGGAAGCTTATTAGATTTAGTGGCTACTATACCATCTTCTTGTCTACTTAAATCAATAACTTCATAACCATATTCTTTATCCTCTATTCTTCTTATTTGATTAGTGACAAGATGTGGTGGAAATTTAGATTCTTTTCTTGCAGCAAATGCTTCTGCAATATTTCTAGGTCTCTGTGAAATACGTAGTTGATATTCTTCAGGATCTAGTTCTTTCTTCCAAATTTCAAATTGATTATCTAATGCATCTAATGCTTCTTGTACAAGTGAGTTACCATACTCATCTATATATGGTGGCATAGACCATTGCTCAGGTATGAATAATCCAGACTTACCTAAAGTACCTTTATCATCAATTAGATTTGTATCTACTGCATAGATATCATTTGATTCTGGATATAATATTAATTTCTTTAGTGGTTCACATTGATCTAAATCACCCACAGATCCCGCTGCTATAAATGTACCTGTAGTTATAAATCCAGAACTTAATGCTGGTCTAATGAACTCATATGTTACATTCATTTTAGGTGCAATACCAGCCTCTTCATGAAAGAAGTATTTACAAGGTCCCCCTACACCATTTGTTGGATTCTTTTCAAAAGATAATCCAATTAATCTTCCTTTTAAACCTCTAGTTTTGTTTTGGTTATTTTCTCTCACTTGAATCTTTTGTTCCCAGTTGAGAGTTTTATCTGGTGTAAATGGTCTATACCATCCGGTGTGAGAATTTAAAAAGTCTCTATATTCATTAAAGAATGCCCAAGAACCTTTATCATTTATATAATCTTTAAGTTCAGCACCCACTTTTAATGTCACCCCTTCTTCAAACCATATTTGATTTATAAGTTTAGCACAATGAAAATAAGAACTAGCAATCTGACGTTTCTTTAAAATAGCACAATGCTTATTACTTAACTCAGCAAGTAATTCATATAATGCCATATGATATTGTGCATCACGTACTTTAGCAAATCCAAATTTATTTTGTTCCTTATCAAATATTGGTAAGAAATTAAGCCACATATAATAATCACGAGTAAGATACCAAGTCTTATCTCCATTTTTATATATTACACCATTTCTACACTTATTCTTTTGATCGTCCCAATAATTTCTGAAATCCTTACTTTTATATGGTGCTGAACAATAGAATTGTAATTTATTAAATTTACGAGCCTCTTCATTAAATATTAATGAAGTTTTATCAAATTCATATTGACCGGGTTCTTTAAATATAGATTTAATAAAATCTAAAAAACCTTCTTTGGTGTAGAAGATTGTAGATTCCCATTCACCATTATTATAAGTGGGTATTTCTAGATAACTATCCATTAATCACTTCAATAATTTCCATAAGTTCATCAATAGATGATCCTTTTAAATGCTTTGTATTTCCTTTATCAGAAAAATATCCAGTAAAATTATCTCTTTCAAAAGCATACCATGCTTTTTCATATGGGTTGTACTGGAACAACCAATCATAGTAATGTTCTTTTTCCATATTATTCTTGATCGTATGATAGTCCTATACCACCTCTAACGTGGCTTTTTTGTTCATCTTTTAAATCATTATAAACACCTTTGAATGATTGTCTAACTTGATCAAATCTTTCAGCAATTCTTAATAATGCAGATGCAGAACCATCCCTACCAGATGTTGGTTTTTCTGTTGCCATAAAAGTTGCCATATTATCTAAAGCAATTTTAATCCCATTATATGCTCTTGATGTAGGAGTTTCATATAATTTCTCACACATCTTTACAGCATCAAGAATTAAAGAATCTTCTGTACTAAACTCAGCATTTATTTGCTCTAGAATTATATCTTCCTTTTCAGATTCTGGAAGATTAAAAAAAGGATTTATATCATTATTAGGACATGTCATATAAAACAGATAAGCATAAATTATCAAATACTCATCCGGATATGTCTCCATGATATCCTTTAAAAATTTAATTACGAAACAGTGTTCTGTTGGTTTTACAACACCATTCTCTATATCGAATAGTTTTACAATCATTAAGCGTAGTTTTTAAATATTTCTAGTACATCTTCAACAATAGGATGTCTATGATTTGCTTTTAATCTAATTACTGAAAATCCTTTAGTATCTTTTAAATGTTTACAGATAAAATCAAAGCCAGAATCTTTTTTATTCTTTAAGTCAATTTGAGCAGAATCACCACAAAGAATCATTCTACAATCTTGTCTACCAATACGACCTAATAATAATTCAGTTTGTGAAAAGGTTAAGTTCTGTGCTTCTTCTACTATAACAGTACAATCATTAAAAGTGTAACCTCTAGTATAACCTACAGGAATAATCATAATATTACCGGCAGCAATTTCTTTATCAATTTTATCTCTATTATAAAGCTTATACATATTCTGATGAGTTGGCTGTGTAAACAAAGCCATTTTATCATCAGCAGAACCTTTCAGATATCCAATATCTTCGTGTGCTGTAACAGCTGGTCTAATAATAATAATCTTCTTTTCGTATAAGAATAATTGATCTAAAGCTATTTGTGCAGCTAATAAAGATTTACCAGAACCTGCAGCACCGTATATAGCACTTATTACATTATCTAGAATTTGAGCTTTAGCTATTTTTTGTTCTTCATTAAGTTGTAATAAATACTTAATGTCATTCTTACGTTCTCTCATATCTATATTAAAAAATCACGGTTATCATTAAGATGTTTAATCAATGTAATTACTTCATCCTTCATATATGGTATATCATATACCACCACTTCTTTTACAATTGGATTATTGTTTTCATCGAGTTTATTAATCGGATTTCCAAAGTCATCTGTTCCAGAATCTTGAAAAATCACATGATGTAAACTCATTTTTCCTGGTTTTAATTTAGGATTGTGCTTAAGTATAATATACATATAAAAACTCAATTGTAGGCTATAATGGTTTAAATTACAGTCATCCAGATGAGCAACAGGTGATAACATCTTCTTAGTAATACCTTCCCAATTTTTATATCCTTCTATTTTAATTTCCTTATTTGTTTTGTAGTCAATTATATTGACCACACCATTTATAACGTCAACTCTATCAGATTGTCCACATAATCCTGCAGATTTTAAATAAACAAAATGTTCAGGATATATACCATTCTCTAATTTTTGTTCAGGAGCATATTTAATTCCTTCTTCATCAATAATTGGGGTAATAATTTTTAGAGGTTCTCCACCTTGTGTTAAGGTTTCAAGACTTAATAAATCAGATTCTCTTTCATTATGATACCATGTACCTAATGTAAGTGCTCTATCTGTTTCTTTGGACCAAGCTTTCTGTATATCTTCTGGTGTCATTCCATACCATTTAGATTTTTTATTTTTTGAAGCTTTTTGTGAAACAGCAATTGGATCAAACTTTTCTTTAAATTTTGATACAAATGATGTAACACTAATCCATTTTATATTATCTTCAGAATTAACACTCTTATATGAATGGTCTTCTGCTCTAAAAAATACTGACATATTAGTAACCCATTTTTTTATTTTGTTTAATAACTACACTTTTAACTTCATCCATAGAATTATTGACTAGGTAATCTCTTCCACTATATCTATCAAAGATTATACACTTAGATTTTACCACTTGATTTCTATCATTTATATGAGAAGATATTGCTGAAATTGCATCAATTCTGCAAGTATAATTTAAGTATAGGGTTTTCCCCTTTACTTCATACTCTACAGGAATAGTCATCTTTTCACCATTTTCATCTACTGCAATTGTATTTTTTGTTTTCTTTTTTACAGTAACATGAACTATTGTAAAAGATACATAATCATTCTCTATATAAATTTTAGTTTTCTTCATTCAAATTCTGGATAAGTATCAATAATACTACATGCTAATTCAGCATCACAATCTAATTCAGAATTAAGCATTTGTTTTAATGTTTCATAATTATCTAATTCAATCTGTTTTCTTTTATGATATTCTTCTAAAAATAATCTACTCATACGTTTTTTTACTTCAAGTTTTGTTTCTTGAGTTATTGTGTATGGGTTATAATTATTATAGAATATACCTGTACTAGTTGTAGTAACATAAGAGTTTCCAGTAATAGTACTGATATAATTATTTATATCAACTAAACTAGTAGTACTAGTATTTAATCTATCGGAGGTTAAACATTCTAAATCAAGATCTTTATAATCTACTCTTTTGCGACTATAAAATTCTTTAATTCTTAGTTGTCGTTTTCTTCTGTTATTGCGTTCCATTTTCCTAAATCACAATATGATGTTAAACTACGTTGTTTAAGATGTAAAGAACATCCGCACTCTCCACAACAAGGTTGTGTTCCAGGTACCAAACAAGATGATCCTTGTGTATCATATTTTTCACATCCTTTACAAATCTCATTTCTAATAGATGCAATAGACTCAACATATTCGTCTTTAATAATTGCATTCTTGAAACCTTCAAGAATCTTTTCTTTATTGTTCCAAATCTTTTTTAGATCTTCTGTAGTCATTTCTCTGTTGTTTTTTATTTAGTTTTTTTGAATATTCATCTGCAAGTTCTTTTTGCAGTTTTATCATTTTATCAAGTTGAAGTTTTGAATCTTGCTTCTTGATTCTTTGATTAAATGTTTGGCCTGGATTTCTTTCTATCAATCCGGTGTATTCTAAAATTTTTTTAGTGAGGATCCAATGCTTGATATTAAACTCACCTAATTGTTCAATATATAAAGATGGATAATTTATGTTTCTAAGATTTGTAGATACATCATCCCAAAAAAAATTAACTATATCAGATATTACTTCAGGATTTTCAAATTGTTCTGAATATTCTGCTAGTACATTTTTATATTTCTTTGGAATCATAATTTAAAATCTCTACACAACAATTTATAATCTAACATTATATTATCGGCATTTGTTACTATACCTAATTCCGGATTTATCTTAATTCTTTTTTTAGTGTTGCCGGATTTAACAATTAAGTTTTGTTTTTCTGCTTTGGAAACAAAATTTCTAACACTTTGTGCAGATTTAAACATACGGGAATCCGAACTAGCATCTATACAGAATGAACTAAGTTCGGTTTCCCCTTGTTTAACTAGTTGCACTAGAGCGTTAGTATCAGCCTCACTAATATTGATTTTATTAAGTTCACAATGAAGCATTAGTTGGACTTTAACAATAGTCCAAGAATCCACTTGTGCCTTTTTATCAATAAGTGTGAGTTTAGCCATTATTCCTCTCTTTTAAGTTTTCTAACTGGAGCATCTTCTTTTTCTGTTTCTTCTTCTTGTGAAGGTGACATGATTTGAGCATACTGAAGTTGAGCAATCAATCTACGTGTTTTAGATTCTTGAATCTCTGTGATTAATTTTTCATATTCAGATTGAAGTTTTAAGAATGGAATATTTAATTCATAATATTCCATTAATTTCTGACGATTGTTTTCAATTTCTTGTTGAGACAATCTTGGTTCTTTTTCAAGAGTTTCTTCCATTTGTATAATTTTTAAAAGTTAAACATTACAAATTTAAAAAAATTTTTGAAATAAAAAAAGTGCTAGTATTATACCAGCACTTTCTAAAAAATATCTGCGATCAGATTAAGAAAAATATAATTCAGCTTCTTCTTCTCTTCTTCTCACTAATCCTTTTAATGTTTTTCCTCCAGCCTTAACCCATTTCATAAATTCATCTTTTATTGTTGGATCATTTGGATTCTTATTTACTTTCTTTAATAGCGTACTACTTTTTAAATTAGTGGGACCAAGGTTATAACAAAAAGAAACTAATGCATCAAATTGATTTTGATTAATAGTATCAATACAATAGCTATCAACATATTGCTCAAATTTTTCTAATTGTCTTTTTAATATGACCTCTGCTATTGTTTCTGAAATAGGTGAATCCGTTAATTTTACTTTTTTTCCATCTGGATAAAAAGTTGTTCCAAACCCAATTGTAGCCACATTAGCAGGGCAGAGATATGGTTCTGATCTGAATCCTTCATATTTTTTGATTAGATCAATACCTTTTTTACTTGTTTTAATGATTTTATTCGACATAACCTTCAATGATATTTGGTAAAAGTGGATTAAGAGCATCCCAATTTATAGTTCTCCACATATTGGGTAATGGTATTCCAACTCTATTTTGATATGAATTATCTGCTTTAATTGTTGTAGCCCCGCTACTATCTATATCAAAAGTAGTAGCATAATTAATATTTAAATTACTAGCAGAACCTGTAAATCTAAATATAGCTGGAATACCTGCTTCAAAAGGTCTAGTATTTATTGTTCCTACATCTCTATTTAATCTCCAAGTATTTGGAGATAGATTAGCATCAATTTTAGTAAAAGAACCTTGTAGAGTAACATCACTACCTGTAAATAAAACACTTGGAGTTCTTTTTGAAACTCCACCAGCTGTTGGACTTTGACTAATATAATGTCTAGTAGTTAAAGCAGGACTTGTACTAGTAGTTAATGTAGTACCTAAAGCAGATGCGTTAAAACTAAGTATTTTATTATTAGGATTACCTTGTAATAAGGCTCTTCGATTTGATAGACCAAGCATAGTAATACTATTTGATACAGTATAAATTGCAGTTGATTCTCCTGATAATGTAACTATATTAATTGCTCCAAGTGCATTTAAACTAGAAGATGTGTGTATAAAACTTTGAACATTAAATCCAGCACTTCCTAATATAGTTGCAATATATTGTACTGCAGATGGTGTACCAGCAAAAGGTATAATTTCTAATGTATTACATTTTAAAGATGTTGTATTAATTTGATAATTACTATCATTAGTAGCAGTAGATGAACACATGACAATTTTAGTGGCAGTATTAAATGTTGAATTTCCAATAAATTTATATGGATTAGCTGCTGATAAAGTACCACCAGGTATTACATATAATTCATCACAAACTATTTCACCACTAACATGATTAAACAAATAACCTCCAGCAAGAGATGCTGTAGGCCAACCAACCGTTAATCTTCTTATATTTAAATCTGTTATATTAGGATTAACTATAAATTTTGCACCACCTGTTTTATTTATTTCAATATTACAACCAATTCTTTGTAGAATACCAGAACCAAAATATTGAGCAGAAGTAAGATTATATGAAGTAAATGTAGTATCTGTAGTACCTACAAATTTAATTGTACCATTTCCAGTAATAGAATTAATAGTATTTTGAAAACCACCTATTGTTAATGCTGTAAAATTTTTAAAGACTTCTAATATAGTTGTTGTATTATTTATACTTAAAAAAGTACGTACTTCAATATTTTCAATTTTAAAAGAACTTAAACTATTATTAATTACAAGTCCATTTCCAAAAGAATTATAATTAATTAATCCTTTAAATATAAGTTCTTTTGTATCTGTAGTAACTAGATAAGATCCATTTGATGCAAGTAATAAAAACGGAAAAGCTGAAGTATCATATCTACCAGGATTACTTGATTTGGCTAAAGCATCATAATTTGAATTTATAATAAATGTAACTCCCGTATAACCATATACTTGAATTCCTGTTTGTGTAATGTTTTGTGTTAAAAATGCAGTGGCTCCAGTTTTATTAATTTGTAATTCAAATTGATTTGCCGCATTTGTAGTACTTGAACCAAAACCTTCACAACATAATAATTTAAAATAACCATTAGCAGAAGCTGTACCTAAAGAATTTGGTTTTATCAAACAAGTGCTATTTCCTGCAAATTCAATTATTGATTTATTCCCACCTACAGCTGAAAAAGAACCTCCATTAGAAGTAGGTGTAGGTCCTGTATTTAATGGTTGTATTCCTGTATATAAATTTCCTTGAATACTTAATTTTCCAGTAGTATTTGTATTTAATCGAATACCAGCTGTTCCATATGTAGATTGTGTATATGCAGGATTATAGCAAAGTTGTAATGCTGTACTTACTATTAACGTAATACCTGCAGAAATATTTAAATTACAATTAGTACTATTTGTTGTAGTTGATGTATTTTTAGCACCAAATGATAAATTTGCAATAGTTAAATTAGAAGTAACATTTATAGTTAATAATGAAGAGACACTAGAAGCACCACCACTAGTAGTATCAATTACAAATTCATTACTTGGATCTGCAAATTGAGAATCTGAAATAAAAATACTACCTGCAGGTGAAAACAAAGGGGGAACATTTGCTACTATTTCTGTAGCCCATTTTGCATCTCTAATATTTACAGTATTTGCTGTATTGTTTGCTGTTCTTAAATAATATACTGGCATATCTTTTTTATTTTTTAAAGTTTACAAATATAATAAATATACTAACTTACGAATGTATAATAGACACTCCCTGATGGAGCTATGAGAGGCTCCCAATTAAGTGTTCTAAATTGGTTTGGTGATGTAGCACTTGAGTCTGGAAAACTTTGTCCTGCATAGATTGTAATTCCACCATTTGAATCTATATCTCTTGTAGCAGCATACACAACACTTGTTGTTCCAAAAACATTAAAGAATGCTTTCTTACCAACTTGAAGTAAAAGAGCCGATGTAATATTAGTTACACCAATTGGAGCTGTTAGTGTATACACTGCTCCAACAGGACCAGATGCTATTGTTGGTCTATTTGGAAGCAAGTTACTTAATGCAGAAGGAAGTGTACCTGTAAATGCTCTTGAGCCTAATATATATCCTGCTGCTGGTGCTGGAATAGTTCCAGACACTAACGTCATTTGGTCTGAAAATGCATTTATATTTACTGTTACGTTTTGAGCATCATCAGACTGAAGAATTGCTCTTGATGCAGCTGTTCCAATCATTGTAAAAATACCACCCTGTACAGTATATGTAACTCCTGCTTTTAGTGTGCAAGTTGTTCCTGCTCCTCCATGAGTAAAACTAAATGCTGTCCATCCTGCTGTTCCTGCAAATGTAGCATTTCCAAGTAACACTAATGATCCATTTATAGTATTTAGCTGATTTTGAGTAATAATAGGAGTGCCTGCTGTAACAGTTAGATTATTAAAAACCATGTTATTAATAGTAACAGAAGCATTGGGTATAGTAATATTTGATGTTCCAGGATTTATACTTCCTAAACCTGTTCTTTGCAAAGTCCTACCTGCTAAACCCCATGTAAAAGTTCCTGATATTGATGTTGAGGCTCCACTATCTTTATTGATATTTAAATTATTTTGAAACGAACCTCCATTCATTGTCCAATTCATTGAAGTTGGACCTTCAAAAACAATATTTGTTGTACCAACTATACCACCTGTAGTTGTAACAATAAAATCTCCTCTTACAAATAAACTACTTCCATTAATTGTATGTGCTTGATTTGCACTTCCACCAACCAAAGAAGAAAAATTTCCTGCTACTGTTAGGTTGTCACCTAAAACCAAAGTATTTGCAATATTTGTAGATGGGTTAATACTAATATTAGTGGGCCAAATTACTCCATTAGTAAATAATGTATGCGTAGTTGGAGAAAATTGAACATCTCTAAAAACTAAATCACCTGCTCCTGTAAATAAAAAACCAGATGTAATTGTAGTTGTTCCACCTCTTTTTATAAGGTTATTAGCTAAATTTAGCGTACCTGCTGTTAGTGTTAAATTTCTTGCTCCAGTTACTTCATTTGTTGGCCCAAGTGTAACTACTCCTCCTGGTGTATTAATTATTACATTATTATTTACAGGTCCATTAAGAGTACTTGTACCTGTCATTTCAACAGTAAACGTACCCCCACTACCTTGACCTGTAACATTACCTTGTACAAAAGCTTTACCAGTTCCATTAAGAGCTGCACCACCACCTATTAAAATTATATTTCCTGTTAAAGTAAAATCACCAGTAACAGTGCAGGTTAAAATTGATGTATTAGAAAAAGTAAAATTATTGAAAGTTTGGCCACCTAAATTTATAGTGACCATATTAGTTAATGTTATTGTGTTTGCAGTTGATATAATAGAACCTGCTGTCCAAGTAAATAATGTAGTTATAGTGTTTGAACCCACAAATGTTCTTGTAAATCCAGGTGCATTAATTACAACATTATTACAACTACAATTATTAGGCATTGTCCCATTGCCTACTAATATCTTGTTTGATGTACCAGAAATAAGTCCACCAAGATTACCTATTATTTGTACATCTCCTCCATTAAAAGCAAACCCAGTAGTTATGTTATTTATAGCAGATACTCGAAATGTACCTACAACGGTAAGTATATTTCCTCCTAAACCTTGAGATGTAATTGGAAGGTCAAAATTATAACCATTTGTTGTTATAGTTCTCGTAAATCCAGTTACACTAAAAGCCCAGTTAATCCCATTAGGACCAACCATTGAAAATCCAACCTCAGCGGAAAATGTAAGATTTCCTGCTGTAGCAGTCACATTTAGGTTTAAAGTATTGGTAAATGTTATAGTTCCCTTATACCCTGTTAAATTAAAATCCGTGCAATTTGCTCCTGATGTTATTATGCAATTCTTATTTGCTGGGTGTAATGGGTTTACATTACCAGAAAAAATTGCTGGAGTAGTACTTGATGGAACACCGGTATCCCAATTGCCTGCTGTACTCCAGTTATTATCAACTCCTGCTCCTGTCCACGTAGGCATATTACAATCTATTTTTTATTTCTGTTAATATTTCATCTAGTGAAATACAAGGTGTTTCCACATCAATAATAATAGGCTCATTGAAATCCGTAGCTCCTTCATCTTTAGTAACAATTCTTATTTGGTCACCAAAATTTATTATTTCTACATAATGTATCATGACTTAGTAGTTCTGATTGTTAATGTTGCGTTTTTTATAGTAGATGCACTATCTACATAGAATCCAAATACATCACCTGCTACAAACCCAGGAGTCCAACTTGTAATATCATTTGATGTTTCAAAATTATCCGATACCAATTTAGGTTTATATAAAGAATTAGATATAACTGGATTAGAAATTGTTGGTATTGCTCCAGATGCTCTCCATACATCAAACTGAATATTACCACTTACATTAGCAGTAATACTCCATCCTGTTATTGTACCTGCATATGGCATCACCACATAACCTATTGTGCCTACCTGTACAATTCCAGTTACACCATCTACTGTAACACCAAAAGAGCCTGTTTTTAAGTTAGGTGCTAATGTAGCTACTGTAACTCCTGATGAAGCTGCTGGTGTAGTAACATCTGTTGTTAATTCAGTAATACCGCCACCACTATACTGAGGAATGTTTAACGTAGCTCCTGTTAATGTGGCAGCTCCACTTGTTCCTGTTGTAGTTAATGTAATAGCATCTTGCTTACCACTAAAAAGTAAATGGTCAGAAGCTGTTAAATATCCATCTACAGAAGGAGAAGATGTTGCAGGTGGTATAGAAACAATGTTTCCTGCTACCGCTAACGGAGGGCTAAATGTATAATTGCCTCCACCTATTTGAGCAAATGTAATATTTGTAGTTCCTATAATTATAGGTATAGCAGCAGGATTACAATGCCATTGTGTGTTAGCAAGCGTAGTTCCATTCTTAACACCTAATGTAGCCTCAGATAATAACACAGATGTGTTAGCATCGGCTGACCTTGTAAGTATAAAAGGAAGAGAGCCACTACCTACCTGTGTTACTACATAGATACCATTGTTGGGAGTAAGAGTAGACGTTTCATTCTTTACTAATAACCTTTGGTTTGCAGTAAGAGTAACACCATCAGTTGTAGCAGAAGGTATAGCACCATTAACGTTTCCTGTAAGTATTTGACCTGAGCCTGTTACAGTATATGCAGGAAGAACGGCAACTGTACCTGCATCAGCAGCCTGTTTCCAATCTAAACCATTTATGAGTGTATCAACGTAGTCCTTTGTAGCAGCTTGTAATGGACTGGTAGGGTTGGCATTTAGGATAAGATTACCTCCCATCACATCACCTGCCCTGTTTACCTTATCAGCTAATCCTGTGTCTATATAATCCTTTACAGCCTTTTGGGAAGGAACAACAAGATCACTATCTAATGCTAAATTAGGATCTGTATCTATCGGTGTGCCTCTTGTAAATCCCTGTGCCATGTTATCTACTTATTTCTTCCCAGTCCATTGATGCAAGAACATTTCCTCCACCACCTGTAGCATTAGAAGCAACTACTACAGTAAGTTCAAACGGTGCTCCTGTTAATCCATTTCTTTCAAGCTGTGTTTTAAAGAGTGCTTCTTTGAGGATATCAACCTGAGTTGAACCTTGGTTTGATACACTAAAAAATCCACTTGCAAGTATTCTGCCTCCTGTAAATGAAGTTCCATCTATATTATATTGAACAGAAGAGTCACCAGGAGCGTCAATCCAACCTACACCTCCTGAAGTAGTTCCACTTGCTCTTACTTGCCAGTTATAATCTGCTGATGTTGTTGCTATTATAGAAATTGCTGTACATATTACAATGGCATCCAATCTATCAGGAGTTGTTTTAAGACGCAAACTTACTATGGGATAAAACGTTCCAGCTGATGGTAGATTTTTTGGAGTAGTTACAGGAGTACCAACTGCTTGTTGAAGACCAGTAAGCTGATAACCTCCTTCAGACAATACAGTAGAACATATTTGTTTTAATATACTTGCACTACTTGTAACAACTGTATTTGTTATTTCATACCTTAAAGGAAGAGATGCTGTAGTTATGTATGTAGTAGCAATAATATTAGCATGGTGAAACTTATGGCAAACATAGAAGTTACCATCTATAACAAAGCCTATCCTAACCGTTCCTACTCCTAACCACTCCAAATCCATGAATAGAATCTGAGCCTTTGTTAAATCAAGTGTAATTCCACTTGGACCAGACCCATCCATTGGATCAATATTCCAACTTGCTTGAGCAACAGGTGTATCTACTACTGCTCCTGTAACAAAACTTCTTTCTACAAAACTTACAGAGGTGGTATTATTAAGCTCTAAGTAGTATCCGTTCTTTGCTCCATAATAACCAACCCTTTGTCTAAGACCTGTTTTAGCAGGACTCATTACAAATGTGCTTAGTACCAATAAACTTTTTCCTGGTTGATACGAGAACACCTTAGTGGTTTCTCTAATCACTTCAGAACCTGATGCAGTAGTTACAGCTAAGTCAACTAACCCTTGAGGAGCGTTAAATGTTGCAGTTCCTCCTGTTGCAGTTTCTGTTGACCAAAGTCCGTTGTCATCAAACCTATGGCTTGAATCAAACAATGTAAATGGTGTACTTGTTCTAAGTCTACCAAACGCATCTATATTAGGAGAGTTCTTATACGAAATCTCACTACTGATTATATTGTATGATGAGTATCCCTGCATATTAACTTATTTCTGAACCATATAATGAGAAACTAAGATTTGAGTTTGAAGCATAAACATTAACCTCATCTAAATCGCCAAGAGTTATACCTATTGTTGCGATGAACGTATCATTAGCACCAATTGGTAAATCGTAGTAAATATAGTCTTTTGCTGTTGTAGATGCACCATTTACTGAAATACTAACCCTAAACGTAGCTACAGATGTTCCTCTGTTAGCAATAATTATAGAACTTCCTATTGCTGATGTGGAAGAAGGTACTGCGTATAGTAAACCTTCTGTTAATGCCGAAGGACTTATTTGTCCTAATACTTTATAAACTGTTGCCATATTTTATCCTCCCATTAATAAAAATGGTGATATTGAATCACTTGTTGATGAAGCATTTAAAGTAGTGCCTGTAAAAGATAATCCTGTACCAAGCGTTATCTCCTCCATCGGCCCTGTCCCTGCCGTACCCCTACCAATTAGCTTATTGGTATTCATTGAGGTAGAGATATCAGGTGTAGTACCTCCTGTTGATGTAATAGGTAATGTTGCCGTTATACTTTCTACAATACTAGTGGGAATAGTGGGTTTATTTAATATCTGATTATTCCCACTAGTAGAATTCCAATCACTTGGTTGCTGTACTAATTGATAACCTGGACCAAGATTTACCCAATAATTTATGTCAGTAGGTAATATTGAATCATTACTTGCTATACATCTATATACATCGCCATTATACCATACTAAATCATTCACTAAATAACCATTACCAAATGCAGATATGTGATCAGTGGTATAAGGTAGTGCTGATAATAATCCTCCACCAGTAGAATCAAATGTAACATTACCAAGAGCATCTGCTGTAATAACCATATTAGCACCTTCTACAAGGTTTAATACTGATTGTTCGAGATTGGGTGATCCATTAGTTTTAAGAGATATTGTAGTACCTCCAGATCCTAATGCAGACCAAACAGCTGCACCTTGAGTATTGTTATCACATATCCATAAAGTTTGAGTGGATCTTGCATATCTTAATGATCCGGGTCTATATCCTAATGTAATATCTATATTAGATCCAGGATCACCATCTCCAAATGCTATATAATCACCTAATACATCGAGCCTATCCCATACTGTACCTGTGGCTCTAACTTCTTTACATATATATCCAATAGCTGCAGTATTATCAATCCAGATTTCACTTGGTGTTCCAGGATCTGTTGGATATGGTCTTCTATCTCTTTCAGTTACTTTTAATATAGCACCTACGGATATAGTTTGCCCTTGAACACTCCCTCCAGGAACGTTTGTTTGAGCATTATATATCCCAGGTATTATTATCATGATCTAGTTCCAGATAGTGACACGTATAAGTAAGTAGCTTGCATAGATGCTGTAGTAGATAATGTAAAAGTTATTGTTTGACCCGCTGTAAATGTTTTACTAGGACCACCAGTTATAGCTGCTGTTGTAGTGTTATTTAATGTTGCAGTAAAATTAGTGCCACTACCACCACTAACAGTTAAAGTAGCAACACTAACACCACCACCATTGATATCACTTGTAACCGTAAGTGAATCATATGTAACACCGCCTGTATATGGTAATGTTACACTAAATACAGTTTTAGTAGTTGGTAATGTAATAGGAGCACCGTAACCATCAACAGTAAATGCAATCACTGTTTTAGCAGTACCTGCAGGACCTACAAGATTTGTAGGTGAACCCCATCCTCCACTTGTTTTAGGTCCAAATATTTGATTAGTGTTGGTTCTAATATAGAAATCTCCTTCAACACCTTCACTAGTTGGAACCACTGTTCCATTTAACACTGATTTACCACTAGGGCCTGCTGCTCCAGCAGCTCCAGCTGGAATACCAAATGCAAATACTCTAGCTGTATCTGGACCTGATGCTGTAACAGTGGGAGCACTACCTGATGCTAATGCAGTTGCTGTTGGTGTTCCAAATCCTGCAGCAGTACCATTACTACCTTGATCTCCTGGTTGAGCAAGTAATGATGGTGATGACCATCCAGTATTAGGAATTGAAGCTACTGTACCAGTAGCGTTAGCCACTGCTTGGATTTCCCAAATATATTTACTTGTAGTTGGAGTGGTGGGAATTGAAATTGACCAACCACTAGGTTGATTACTTACTGCACCTGTTGCAAAAGTATATGATGTAGTACCTGATGTAGCAACAGATGGTGTTGCATTTGTAGCAGTTCTTATATATAATTTTACAATAGTGTTTGTATCACCTTTAGGACCAGGATCACCATCAGGACCAGCAACAGTTGAGGCAGCACCTGTATTACCTTTTAAACTAAATGATTGAGATGTCCATGTACTTGCTCCAGTCTTTTTATAAACAATTCCATCATCTGATTTAAGATAATAATCATTAATAGCTCCTAGACTAGTAGATGGAACTCCTACACCAGAATACCATAAAGCACCATTATTTCCATTTGCTCCAGTGGCACCTTTAGTGTTAAATAATGCTGATCCCCATCCTGCACCAGTTTTCTTATAAATATCTCCTTGATTTACACCACTAGTTATTAAGTGAAAATCACCAACTTCTCCAGTACCAGCTGAAGGTACTGTAGCTCCACCAGTCCAAGTAGCTCCAGCAGTTCCAGCTGGTCCTTGTACACCTAATTGTGCCCAAAATGTATTAGCTACTGCTGGAGATGTTGGTAAAGCTTGTCCTGCTGGAACACCTGATGCACTATAACACCAATAAGTGTAATAAATTCCACCAACAGTTTTATATACTACATCATTTAAACCATATGCATTAGAAGTGTTGTGTTCACCTTCCCAATTCAAACCATTTGGTACATTCTGTACTTGAATTTTTAATATATCGTCTGTTACAATACCTATCTGACCACCAGAAAAACCACCGGAATTTTTTCCAATTGTAATACCACTACCAGATGCTTGTACAACAAATTTAGTGCCGGCAACACTTCCATTAATTGTTAACGGATCTCCAATAGTTCCAGTTCCAGCTAATGGAGAAGATACAGCAACAGTTGACAATCCTGAACCAGGAGGTGTATTAGCATACAATTCCTCAATTTCATCAATCAAACGATTGAGATCAGCAAGTTTTGCAATATAATTGTCTCCTAACGATGTTCCAATAAATGGTTGTGGAGATCTCGGATAAAATTTTTTTAATAGTGGCATATATTTTAGATATTAAATTTATTTTTATAAAAATCTATACTATACAATATAATGATATTATAGAATATTAAAGTATTTGTTTCCAGTCTGATACTGTTGTTCCCACTGATATGTAAATAGTAGCTGCACTTGTATTTATATATATATCTCCAATTTTATTTGCTCCAACTGCAGGAGCTCTTGAATCTACAAAAATAGCAGGAGCATCTTTTCTAGCAATTAAACTATTACTAGAATATTTTCCAGAAAAATCTTGTGCATATTCAATACCTTGAAAAGTTGATTTTTCACTATCCACTTCAATTGAATGAGCTGTAGCAGATGCTTTCACTGCAACTAAAGTTGTATCATTAGCACTATCAGTGGCTTGCATTAAACATTTTGCACCTTCAAGAGCACTATATGTAGTGATAAATTCAGAAGATGTTGTTCCAGTATTTTGTGCTGTTTTTAAAACATTATTTGCAGTACCCACTTTAAGTGAGTTAGTAGCTAAACTTCCTATTGTTTTAATACTAGCATTACCATTCATTTCAATATCTCCAGTGATAGATTCACTTCCTGTTCCAGTTAACGGAATAAATCCCGTCACTGATAAATCTAGATTTTCAGGGTCACCGTTATCTACTGAGATTGTATTATCTTTACTAGTAATACTGGAAACAAATCCTGTAACTGTTGCAGTTAAAATAATATTTTCCGGATCAGTGTCATCCACTGAAATAATGCTATCACCAGAAACAGTGCGTACAAATCCATTAACATCAGATACATTCGCTGATATAATTGGATTTGCAGGATCTGTGTTATCAATGGATATATTATCTCCTTCAACTATTGATTGAATAGTGCCATTACCAGAAGATTCTTCTAAATTATTAATAGCATTTACAAGCTGATTAATATGTCCAAATCTTGCTAATGGTAAATCAGTGGATGTATTAAGATATTTATCCGGTGTTTCTGGTAAGAATTTTTTTAGCATAATTAATCAAGTAGAATAAGAGTCCAATTAGCATCATTATATGCAATCCACACTCTATTATTATTTGGTTGAACTGCAATTTGTCCAATAAATGCTGGCACTAATCCTAAAGTATTAGGTGAATCTTCAATCACTAAAGGCATCAAACTATTTACATGACCAATTTTGGCAGTATTGTTATCTCCTTTACGTTTAAAATACTTTTTAAAATTAAAAATATTAATTCCTTGCATGATATTTATTTTTATTACGGTTAGTAATTCTATTATAAAATAATATACAAAAAAAGCCCATAGAAAACTATAGGCTCTTATTTAAAAATGACAGATTCCGATATTAAATAACTTTAGCCATAATATCAGATTCCCTGAAAAACATGTAGGTAATCACTTTACCATTAGCATCCATATCTTTAATAAGAGAAGGTTGAGCATAAGGAAAGAAATACACTCTATCTCCTTCTTTATATTTATAAACATCACTTCCCACTTTAAGAATAATCTCGCCTTTATAGTCATCAAGATCCGAGGCTTTTCTACCATCAGGAAGAATAATTCCAGAAGAGGTTTCTTCCACCTCAACAAGTTCAACAATAATTCCTGTAGGAATTGGTTCAAATTTACACATGTGTTATTTTTTAATTGTTTGTAATATCAAATCTCTTTCTTGGTTGGAAAGATCTTTCATTAATTTATTTTGCTCAACTTCCCTAATAAGGGATTGAAGTTGATAAAAATTGATTTTTCCTTGGGCTAAATAAATATTTAATTGTTGCCTAACAGTGTTATCGTTCATATCAACTTCCACAACTAAGACAATCCTCATCATCTAAATTACACGATGGGGAAACAACAACATCATTCTGACTCTCTAACTTAGATAGTCTATCATATTCATCTTTCTCAGGACCGGGAGCAAATCCAACTTTCTCCCAAGCCATATAAGCTTTAACAAGTAGTACTTTATTATCCATATCACAAAGTTAGAAATAATATAATAACAAACAAATTTTGGATAACACCTTATAAACATCCGTGTTGATAAACATAATTTTTTTCCATATAAAAATTCAACTATAGAAGAGAGTGAGATTGGTGCTCTATAGAACGACCCCCACTACATTCAGAAAAGCGGTGTACCCCCCCATGATTTTCTAGACATGGTAGTGTGTATTAGGTTAGGTGAGAGACAAAAATTTTTTTGGGAGAAGAATTGTTGTGGTTGTCTAAACTCTTGTGTGTGATGTGACACTGTTGTTTGTTGTTGATCATGCTTGGTTGGTTGTTGTTTGTAACAACACAAGTGTTGTATCAAATGTCATGTCAAACTCTTGTATTGTTATTAGCCACTATGATAACAGCATTCAGTTGAAAGCGATTGCTCTTTGAATAGATATTAAGCAAGTCCTTACGGATTTGCTTTCTTTTTTCATTGGTTATGTTAAACTCTTGTACTTACCCTAATTCACTCACTATGAAATGTAAGGTTATCATTGAGGCAGTCTCTGTTGAAGAGCTCCCTCAAATGCAAAAGAAAATTAACCAATGGATTACAACAGGCTTGCTTCGCAAGTATCAGTTGTATCCAGTTGGAGACAAAGTAGTGTTTAATATTTGTCTAAAGAAGGAGGGTTAATCCCTCCTTTTAAATTTCTTAAACTCTTGTATCTAATCTTAATAATATGTTTGAACTGATAACAAGTGTTATCCTGTTGATTCCAACAGGAGATAATGTTGATGGTCGGGAGACCTATCACCTTATTATTGATAACAAGGCTTATGAACATGTTTATATAGAAGAAGTGAAGAACTTCTATAAGACAGGAATATTTGTTTATAACGAAGACCTTGGAAATGAAGGGGATTAACACTCCCCTTTATTAGAATGTTAGTTTCCTCTTAAACTCTTGTATTGTTCTTAAACTACTACTACTATGAAAAACGTTTTAACAGCTTTAGCATGTGTGCTTGGATTCTTCATTTCTTATGCAATGATTGCAGGATTAATTGCAACAACCTTTTGCTTGGATTATGTAACTATTGCTCAATGTCCACTATATGTGGTATTTGGTAGCATGTTTGGTATTCTTGGCGGTTTCATTGCAGGTGATGCAATACAAACAAATGAATTTTAAGATTTAATAGTGGGTAGGGGGGTCAACTGTAATGGTTGGCCTCTACCCTCTTTACTCAATCGTGTTAAACTCTTGTATTTCATTCAAATATACACACTATGCACAAACACATTAAATTCGGAGTATCACATTACGGTATACCCGGTAGAAACAAAACTAGAGTATATAAGCTACGCTTTGATGCCAATGTAAATACAGAAGGTATTAAGAATAGTTTGCTTGCTTTGAAGTTAGTTGATTGGGTGGACACTTGGAACACAGAATACAAAAGTAAAGCATACAATAATATATGCTTTGCTTGCATACCAAATGCAGTGGAACAAGATTACCAAAAAGTAAAAGCAGTGATTGCAAGGTATAAGAATTTTGCTGTTGCCCAAGAGGCAATAAACAAGATTAACCAAGCGGATAAAGTAATCCTTGCATAATAATAGGGACGGGCGTAAAAGCCTGTCCCTTATTAAATCATAAACATTCTTGTTAAACTCTTGTATTTTTTTTAAATCTCTATACACTATGAAAAAGAAAAACAGTTCAACTTCAATTAATTTTGAAAATGATTTTGTTCAACATCTTATTGCAAAGGTATCCAATGACAATTTAGCCGAAGCTATTATGGCTTCAGGTGCTGATCTTGGTATTATCCTAAAAGGTGCATTTGATTACAAATCTTTACCGCAGTTTGATATTGGTGCCACTGTATATTGCGAGACTATGATCTATGACTATCACAGTGAACAGTCCAGGTTAAACAACAACAGTGAGTACCGGGAAATTGGTGAATGTGTTATTATGGATTTTAATCCGTATAACAATCAATACTCAGTTTCATTCGTGGTATTTATGCAAGATGGTACCACTAAAACAAACTCTAGAGTAGTGGAGGCTTGTTCATTAAGTCCTAAGTTTGAAATGGCTCCGTAAGATTGTGTAGTGTTTTGGGGGATAAGGTTTTATAGCCTTGTCCTCCAATTACTCTCTTTTCTTTTCTTTTTAAACTCTTGTATGCTTTTGAATGTTTTTGTTTGCTTTGTTTTTTCTTTTCTTTTTTTTCTTTCTTATTAATCTTTTGTAAAATCCTAAAAACTAATTTGTATGAAACAGAAAACCCTTAAGTTGAAGTTTTCGCGTGTTTATAAAAATGCGCAATCAAAGCAAGTATTTGTTTATTTTGTTAGCGGGTCTGAAGAGGCTTTGGATGCCTATATTGACTACCAAGGAGATATGCTCCGCTATGAAGATAATGATGAGTCTAAACGGCCATTATTCTTCACCACAAAGTATGCAAATGATAATGCGGTTTTAAGTGAGTCTACTTCAGAAAATGGTGGTTGGTATATTGACCGCACCGAAGAAGATAAGCTTATGTCTATGCTTGACCAATATGGTGATTCACCATTAGGTAGAGCATTGGCTGCGGAGCTTGCCAAAGAAAAGCTAGCCACGTTACGTAAAGGTGTTGGTGCAAGACCTGCAGCTACCACCAAAACGGAAACTGTTGCAAAAGACCAAGACCTTGGTGAATTGTAACTAGCCTAATAACATAGAGAGTATCCTTCGGGGTGCTCTCTAGTTATTTTTTTCATTGGCTAAAACTAGGTGGAACCTCCGGCCAAGCTGCATTATCCACCTACTCTAAATGTTAGATTCCAAAAATTATACTATTGGTGTAATAGGAATTGAAACATTTTTGTCTAACCCCGGGAATTTTGGTGCCAATCTTTTGTCTACCTACTCTAAAAGTATAATACTGTACAATTTCGGTATGTGTTTATCTACTTTACTAGAGAATGTGTAACTAGTTGGCTATCAAACCCACCAACAATCTATCCGCCTGTTAAATAGTTGTAAATCACGCTTTAATATTACATATAGCGTATTATATAGCTAATGATACAGTATTGCGGGCTAACAATCATTCATTCAATTATCGTTTAAGACTATACCTTCTAACTTTGACCAGTTATTAGGTACGAATTAAGAAAATTGCTGCAGGATTATAGGGCTTATGCTCTATAGGCTAAATAGGTCTTGGTCAATAGGTGGCCTTTTCACTTATTAGATCTATGATGCCTCCCGCAGCCAGTTTGGTGACACTGTAAAATTTACCACTGGATATTAGACCTACGCAGTTACCTGTAGGTTAGTTAACAATTGTGATTAGGCCACATGAGTTAGCGTCAATCTTTTTACAAGCAAATTTTTTACAAACTATGGAAAACAATAATTCAATACTGCAGCTCAACTTATATAAGACAGGTAATACTTGGGCATTTGATGATGATAATTACGGTATAGTTAATGAACCCTTTGTCCTCGGTATGTCAGAGATAATATCTCATTATGCTCCGGATAGAACTACATGTACTATTATATTTTCATTGAATCAATTCCCGGATTCTAACCAGTTGGTCTTACTTGAAGAGGAGCATAATGGCGGTTGGTATTTTGATACAAAATCCAAAATGCAAGGTTGGTTGTGTCCTGTTACAAGGATCTACCTAAACAATATACCTCAGAACATTTACTACAGCGTAAACTAATATTTGAAGTATGCCAAAGTACAGAGGCGTTGTGCCTACAAGCGAAGTTAAGAAAGGTTATCAATCCATCTATTCTCATAGTAAGTATGTCAAAGGAAGACATATAGATTACTTTGAGGTATTAGATATGGAGGATACCAAATTCCCTCAAGTTCCTATGAAAAAATCCGTTATTAGGGAGATATCTAGATGGAACTTCTTATTATGATTACAGGTTCCCTGCTTATTGCGGGGAGCCTTTCCACACTCACACCCATATAGTCACAGTGAGTATAAATAATTGGTGAGCATCCTATAGTAATTGGACGGTGAACATTACTAAACAAAGCTATGAAAAACTTTAAAGAATTACCAAGCCTTCCCTGTCATGATGGGATACAGTACATTTACAAAGCCGAGAATGGTTATGGTGCTAGTATAGTACAGCATCAGTTCTCATATGGCGGTAAAAAAGGATTATGGGAATTAGCAGTGTTAGGTCCTAACGGGGATATTTGTTATTCTACAGATATTACCAGCGATGTTGTAGGACATTTAACGGATGAAGAAGTAAATAAACTTCTAGAACAAATTGATGCCTTATGATTGTAACGTTATCTAATGGGAAGAGGGTTGCTAATTTTAGTAGCCCTCATTCCTTCACTTTTGAAGATGGTAGTATATTACCTGCCCATTCAGAAGAAGTGAGTGAATTCTTGAAAGTAAACTTCATTGAAACTGAACTTGAAGATGGTGATATCATGTTACACTTCACTTTAAGTGCACAAGTAGAAGATGCTATGAAGGAGTACTTAGAAATGTGGTTTTTAGGCATGGTGGATGTGGTATTTTGCCCTCTACCTATGATCACGGCTATCAAGGAAAATACTGCGTATGGATTAGATTATCTTATTGAATCTCCCTTTAGGAGTATTAGACAAGAAGATCGTATCAAGAAATTGGTGAGTATCCACAAACAATGTATTTGATATGGAAGATGCTGATATGGCCCAACTTTATCATGAAGATCTTATGTATGATTTATGGTTATCAGAAATGGAAACCAAAATTGAAGCATTAGAATTTAATATCTTGCAACAAGGCTCTGTTCTTGACTATGATGATTTGCTGAATAGTAAATCGGAGTGAAAGCAATAAAATGTAAGATATTAAATAAAGATCCCGGGAGATTTTGCTATGAATATTCTTTCACAGTAGCATTATCTTAACAACCAGCCACTGGTGTGGAGAAAGAAGCTTCAACCTGCTAAACGGTGGGAGAGGGTAACCAAGCCTCTCAAAATTTTCACTTACAGTTTAACCCCGCAAATTTTTATCACTAATGAAAATGATTGGTTTGAGCTTAAGTTCCTGTATCAGGGATTTATGCTTATCTAAAGCACCGCAGGCTAGTATTCTTGCTATCGTAGCAGGTACAGCATTTGAGAAGCCAGATTGGAAACAAGAAGCTATTGATTCTTACGGCTCCACTATTTGGAAAGGATTAGATATGAGTGATGTCCAATATTATTTAGATACACTTCCTATCATTCAACCCAGACTATTTGGGTATATGCCACCATCTGTGACTTATGGTCACTGGATAGTTATTGGTGAAGATGATTCTACTAACATTCGTATTCAATCTTGGGAACAATGAAAACAGCAGCTTTAATTGTTATATGGTTTATATGCCTAGCAAATTCCATATTTTTCTTTGATATCATCTATTGGTGTTTAGAAGGGGTGAAAATATCTCCCAATACAAAAGCCAGTTGCGGTGAATCACAGGCTATCTTTAGTCTTTTTATGCTTATCATAATTACTATAGTATTGTGTGCTTATACATACTTACTACGTGATAATGTGAAGTAACTTAAATGGTTCTATAGTTCAACGGATAGAACAATGGTTTTCTAAACCATCAATCTAGGTTCGATTCCTAGTGGAACCACTATTTTTTCAACAACTTAATTTTTTTTCAATCATGAACATTACCAAAGCACTTAAAACAAAGAAGAAACTTATCAAGCAAACCTCTGATGTATTTCAGAAATTCAAGGAGTTTAACAGTTATCCCACTGGCAAAGATCCAGAGTATAATCCTGAAGTGTTATTCAATAACTACATGGAGAATGTTAATCAAATTGTTGCACTTAAAACAGCCATACACAAGGCTAATGTGGACATTTATGAGAAAATTTTCCGGTTATCAGAATTAAAATCTGTAATATCAAACCTGAAGTCATTACACATTCAGAATGGTAAAATTATAGATAGATATTCTGGTCTTACACATGATTACACATCCTTTCTCACTCTTGTTGCCCGTGACAAAGCAATTGAGCAATTAGAAAATGAGATAGAGAAAATCCAAGATGAACTAGAAGCTCACAACGCAACCACACAAATCTAAACTTTAATCAGTGTGAAGTGTGAAATTAAAGTAGTAGTATAACTTAGCAAAGCAAATGCTATACGGCACTGATGACAAGATTTTGACATTGATATAATCCTTTTAGGGGATTCAAAACTCAATATTCAATATTCATTTGTTCAAACTTACTTTAATCAAAACTCTTCAACGAAACTTTGATTTCCCTTCACCTGATTTTAAAAATAGATAAGATGAAACCTAGACATCCTGATGAAGAAGCAATAATAGCAATAGCAATTTTTTTTGTTTCAACAATGGCAATCATTGCAGTGTATAACTTAATTCAAAATATCACATAGTGAAAAAATTTTTAACTCTAATTTTCATAGTGGTAACTTTATTCTCCTGTGGGTCTACAAAGACCTGCGGGGGTTTAAAGAATCACCCACATTATAAATCTACTTGGAAATGAAAAAACTTATTTTACTTTTATTGCTTATACCAACATTTGGTAGTTCGCAAGCAAGATTAGGCTCAACAAGAAGTCAGATTTACACTGAATTTGCGGAATTAATTCCTACATTTTCAAATACTTCTGATGGAATGGAATATCTCGTTGTTAATATAGAAGATATAATGGTTTTGCATTATTTCAATGAGGAGGCTGTATGCACAACATCTGTTATATATCCTGAAACACAGGGTGCTTTAAACAGTTTAGTTGAATTGTATAATAACAGGTATGTTGTTATTAGTCCCAAGAGTTGGAGAATGTATAGTTCTGCAGGTAATTATGCCGATGTAAAACTTGTTACAAATAATCAGGTAACATTTTTCATATGGGAATGAGAAGTTTTCTTTCAACATTTATAGTATCAATTGTTTCACGTTTTTCTAAAATCTTTAAAAGATGAATTACGATTTAAATTATTTCATAAATTTCTTTTCTGAAATACCTGAAAACAGGTGGACTGAACACACATTTTTCAGTCAGGGTTTAGATAATAAAAAGTTTTTAGGTTTTAAAATACCTAATTCTTATAAATTAATAAACACCTGTTGCGCTCAAGGTCATTGTATAGATGAGAAAGATCGTTCAGATTTTCTATGCAAGTTAACCCTTGAACCATTCAAAAGTGTAAGTAGAAATTATCCTAAATTAAGGGCTCTTTTAGATATAACTCATGATCCTGAATATGGTGAACAAACTACAATTGCGCTTGTAAATAACGGAGATCATCCAAATTACAATCAAGCTACACCAAAGCATCGGGTATTAGCATATCTCTATGATTTACTATCAAAGGAGTATGATGAAAAGTATCCATTTTCTGAAGAGCAATACGCAAAGTTTAAAGAAGATTAATAACCAGGGGGAGTAACATCCCCCACAATTTTTAAAGTTATGGGACTAGATATGTATTTGTCAAAAAAAACGCATGTAAAAAATTACAGTTTCAGTGAACCAAAGGATAGATATGAAATTACAATTACAAAAGGTGGAGAACCTTGTAACATTGATATTGATAAGGTCAATGAAATAGTAGAAGAAAAAGGTTATTGGCGTAAAGCAAATCAAATTCATCGTTGGTTTGTAGAAAATGTTCAAAATGGTGTTGATGACTGCAAAGAATATATTGTAGCATATTCAGAGTTACAAAATTTAGCTAAAGTCTGTAAACATGTTCTTGAACATAAAGCAGATGCGGAACAATTACTACCAACTTCTGAAGGTTTTTTCTTTGGTGCTACATCATATGATGAGTATTATTATGATGAACTAAAACAAACCATTGAAATAATTGAAGGTTGTGATCCAAATGGTTATTATTATTATCAAGCAAGTTGGTAAAATCTAATAATGTGGTATATTATCAACAAAACATACGGTTTTGCTACTTTTATACCACATTATATAGTTTCTAACTTTTTTTTATTTTTGTCAAAAAACTAAACATGAAACTTGATTTTAATGATCTATTGATCAAACCTACAGCAGTTAGCCGTGTTAACTCTAGAACCTCTGTTGTTCCTGTATACGAAAATGGTAGATTACCATTATTTACAGCACCTATGGACACAGTAGTTAGTGATGAGAATTTAAATATCTTTAAAAAAGATTTTAATATCTGTATGCCCCGCAAAAATGATTTAGCATACAGTACAGAACACTTTTACTCTTATGGTTATGAAGATTTTGACAAAACATTTAATGAGCTTGAAATACCGAGAGGTCAAGTTGTGTATGCACTTATTGATATTGCTAACGGTCATATGGCTAAGTTGCAAACTTACGTATCTAAGTACAAAGCTAAATTTGGTGAAAAACTTGTTCTTATGGTTGGTAATGTTGCTTCCCCCGAAACATTTAGCTTATTGCAGAAAGCTGGAGCAGATTATATCCGCGTTGGTATAGGTAATGGTGGTGGTTGTTTAACCACTGTTCAAACAGGTGTTGGATATCCTATGGCTTCCTTAATACAAGAGTGTAAAGAGGTTAGAAATAGAAACTGTTATGTTTATAAGGAATGTCCCAACACTAAAATTGTAGCAGATGGTGGATTTAAAACATATTCTGATATAATCAAAGCCTTAGCGTTAGGTGCAGATTATGTCATGTTAGGTAGCATACTTAACAAAATGTTTGAAAGTTCAGGACAACTATATAATAGTTCAAGACTTCCTGCATTAAACAATGAGGAAACAAGAGAAGAATTCCTAAATGGGAAAATATTCTACAAAAACTTTAGAGGTATGAGTAGCAAGAGTGTCCAAAAATATTGGGGATACAAAACATTAAAAACCTCTGAAGGAATTGAAGCGTTTAGACAAGTGGAGTATACATATGACAAATGGGTGGCTAATTTTATTGACTACCTAAAATCAGCGATGTCATATTGTGGTGCTTTTCATCTTGAACAATTTATTGGAAAACCGGAAATGATAGAGATTTCACAAAATTCATATAATAGATTTAAAAAATGATTTCAGTATTCACATTTTTACAAGAAGTTTTTGACAGTGAGGATTTAGATTCATTTGTAGATAATTACGCAAACGGAAAATTAATATCTTTTAATGATGCGGTAATATTATAAAAAAAAGAGCCCGCTACTACAAATACCATTGATGGTGCTTTTACTTGGGAAAATACAGATGAAGGTCATGATTTTTGGAGTGATATAAATGAAGATTTTGTTTATCATTTTGATGATAATCTTAAACAAATAGAGGATAGATATTTAAATCTTCTGCCGATTTAGGTTTTATTAATCTAATCTTAATAACCTGCTATTCTTAAGTTTAAAGGATAGCAGGTTTTTTATTCCTGATAAAATCTGTATATTATTATATGTACCCCAGAGACATGTTAATAGACCTAATCATAGCAGCAAGTATGCTTGGAGATACCGTTAAATCTGCTCCAAGCAATATGAGTTTCTTTCAATTGTATAACAATCAATATTGTTTGTATTATGAACCTGCGGTTCTAGATACTAACATCACTTATACATTGATCCCAGAAACTCCAAATATTGCTTTGTATTTTGGTTATAGTTCAATAGGTTGTGTAGGTGGAATAAGTATTGAAGATGCTATATTAAGAGATACAAATGATAACATTATCTACACTGGATTTTCTTATGGTAATCTAGAAGTGGGATATCCCTATGAAGTTGAAGTAGAAATTCGTACTAATGGTGCTTGTTTAGGTATAGATAATATTTGTCCATACTATATAAATATAAGTGCTTTAGCTGTTGAATTATGTGGATATAAGTTATTGTATAACAAGCAGGTAGAATGTGAATTTATGATTTGTTCATCTACAGCTACTAGGAGATTCCTTGTTGATAGATCTAAAGATTTAGTTAATTGGACCAGAGTAACAGAAATATCAGCAGAAGCTTACAGCTCACTAATTAGAAATTATAGTTTCACAGATAGTAAATATTTACCAGATGTAAGTTATTATAGAGTAATTGAGGAAGATTTAAATGGGAATTTAAGCGTAGTATTCGTAGATTATATAGTGTGTCCTACCAAAGAGGAAAAACCATATTATGATTTATCTGGAAGACTAATAGATATACGATGAAAAATATAGTGCTATCATGTGCAATTGGTATTATGTTTATCTCTAATTCTTTTAAAGAAGAAGATAAGCAACCACCTCCTTTTATTATTGATGAATGTCATTACATTCAACCAATACTTGAAAATGAGAGTATGGAAGAAGAGTATCAATATACCAGAACTATTAAGTTCTATTATAAAGATCCTATGCCTAAACCAATTGAGTTGAGGAATGGCACTTTTGTTTCATCATATTGTTCAGATGAGACAGAAGTTACATTTATAACAATGCTTAATGATACTATTAAAAGAACATCGGTTAAAAATCTTAATTGCATTATACGAGCCACTGTTAATTTTGAACAGATAGATATTGTAAAGCTTAAAAAATCTAGACTTAAAATGCTTAAGATCAAGAATCTAGTTAGTGATAATGAATATGTGTATTATATACATACAGATTATTTCCAGAAATATCTTAAACCTTGAGACTATTAATATTATATATATTAATTTTAAATGCTTTAAAGCTAAATGCACAAGGATCTAATACCTGTGCAGGAGCTGCTGCTAATCCTATAACTCTTCCGTTTTTTGCAAACAATCAATCTACTTGTGGAGATGGAAATGATTATACAGGAGCTAACTCTTGTATAACTACAACTACTGGAAACTATTATGGTGGACAAGATTGGTTATATAGCTTTATACCTACACAATCTGGGTATGTAACTATTGTATTAAATGATATTTTACCAGCTACCAATGCATATCCAACACTTACATTATCTAGTGGATGTCCAGGTACTGTAGGAGCTTGTATGGGATTTGTACTGTATAATCCAACACCTGCTAATGCTGTAATAGTTAATTATGTTCAAGCAGGTCAAACTTATTATGTATTAGTAGATGCCTATACTTGGAGTAATTATTTTGCGAATTGCTATCAATTTGATTTAAATATCCAATTTACCCCAGTAGCACCTCAACCAGGTTGCACTAATATTGGATTTAATAATAATAATTTTAATGGATGGTTTGGTACAAGAGGATTATCTACAAGTGCATCTAATGGAGCTCCAACCCCTAATTATAATGCAAATGCTTTAGGTATTCTTAATAATAGACACACTATAATGTCAGGTGGTAATGATCCATGTGGTGGTTTTCCTAGAGTAGATCCATTAGGAGGACCATTTTCAGTTAGATTAGGTAACAATAATACTAATGCAGAAGCAGAAAGATTATCACAAACCTTTATAGTCTCTCCTAGTAACACTAGTTTTACATATAGATATGCTGTTGTGTTTGAAGATCCAGGTCATACATCTAATGAACAACCTTTCTTTAGAGCATTACTAAAAGATCAGAATGGTAATATTATTTCATGTTCTGAATTTGTAGTATCTGCAGCAGGAAATTTACCTGGATTCTTTAATTCTCCAACATGTACTGGAGTTAGATATAAACCTTGGAGTACAGTTAATGTAGACTTAGATAACTATATAGGACAAGCAGTTACTGCTGAATTTACTACTGGTGATTGTGCACAAGGAGCACATTATGGTTATGCTTATATAGATGCTGCATGTTCTCAATCATTTTTAGATGTATATCCTGATACCATATGTGCTGGTGAATCTATAACATTAAATGCACCTAATGGCTATCAATCCTATTTATGGTCACCAACTAATCAGACTACACAAAGTATCACTGTTTCACCATTAAGTAGTATTATATATCAATTAAATTTAATTTCATTTAATGGATGCATAAGAACAGTACAACTTCCTATTATTGTATCTACACCAATTATTTTATCACTTATAAGTCACAACTAACTATGAAAAAGCTATTATTGTTATTCGTTATTATATCTGGAGTATTAAAATCACAATCTACTGTGAATCCAGATACGGTTTGTTATCAAACTCCGGGATCAATTTATCAAATAGATAATATTCCAGGTGTTACATTTCAATGGACTGTTCTAGCTCCCGGTATTATTGTAGGTGGGCAAGGTACAAACATATTACAAGTGAATTGGTCAAATGCTGCACCTGGATTAATTAATGATGCTATTATGGTTACTGCATTAGGTCAAAATTGTCCTGTGGAACCTGTGTATCTTGATGTATTTATATATCAACCTATAGTAGTTATTGATCTTATTGGACCATTCTGTACAGGAGATCCTTGTGTTAATTTAACAGCAAGTATACCTGGTGGAATATTTAATGGCATTGGTGTATTAAATGGTCAATTTTGTCCAAATATTTCAGGTAATGGTAACTTCATTATTAACTATAATGCTTTAAGTAATGGTTGTCCTGTATCTGGAACAATAAACGTTGTAGTAAATGAAAGCATTATATTAGGACCAATTGAACACAACTAATGAGATTAATATTATTTCTTTTATTACTATCTAATTCTATTATTGGACAAGTGGTTCAAGAGATATCTCTATGCCCAACATTAAGAACAGAATACACTTATTATATATTTAATCAGAATTCTAATTTAGTTTGGACAACACCATATGGTATTTACTATACTCAAAGTGTTACAATCAATTGGGATACACCAGGTATATATACTATTAGTGTTCAATATATTGATGAAAGTACTTGTGCAAATGAGAAGAGAGTAATTACAGTAAAAGTATTGGAATGCCAAGAATCAGCAATCTATTTTCCTAATGCATTTACACCAGATAATGGTATAGATAATAATACCTTTGAAGTAAAGGGTTACAATATTGTAGATTTTCACATGCTAATCTATAATAGATGGGGAGAACTAATATTTGAAACCTATTCTTTAGAAGATAAGTGGGATGGAAAATATAAAAACCAATTATGCCAACAAGACGTTTATGTTTATACTGCATTTTGGCAGGATATAAAAGAAAATTGGGGAACAAGAACTGGTACAATTACTTTATTATACTAATACCAAATTTATTGTTTTCACAACCAGGAGTTAATTCAAACTGGTATTTTGGTAATTATGCAGGCATCACTTTTAATAGTGGTAGTCCTGTTGCACTAACAAATGGTGCATTAATTACTACAGAAGGTGTAGCAACTATATCTGATAACTCAGGTAATTTGTTGTTCTACACAGATGGAGTCACCGTATATAATAGAAATCATGTTACTATGACAAATGGTACAGGATTATTTGGTGATGCTTCATCCACTCAATCAGCAATTATAGTCCAGAAACCTGGATTCAATAATATATATTACATATTTACAAGTGATAATGATTCCGGACCAAATGGTATTTGTTATTCAGTGGTAGATATGACTTTAAGTGCAGGATTAGGAGCAATAGTAACTAAGAATGTTTACTTATATGCACCTTCATGTGAGAAGTTATGTGCAGTAAGACATTGTAACAATACAGATTTATGGATAATATCACATGATTGGAATACAAATACATTTAGAGTGTGGAGTGTTACAGCAGCAGGTGTTGGTGTAGTTCAAGCTTGGTCATTAGCTGGTATTACACCTAGTGGTATTACACAATCTTCATATGGTCAACTAAAAGCAAGTTCTGATGGTAAGAAACTAGCAGCTTGTTATTATGGTTTAACTAGTGGAGGAGCGAATATTTTACAGATATATGACTTTAATCCAAATAATGGTTTTGTTACAAATGCACAAACATTAGCTACAGATCAAGGATTGTATGGTGTAGAATTCTCTACTAATAATAGAGTATTGTATGCTGGAACAAATGGAGGATTATTATTACAATTTAATTTATGTGCTCCTAATATAACAGCTAGTAGATATGTAGTATCTAATGCTGGACCGTTTATAGGTTGTTTACAACTAGGCCCAGATGGTAAGATATATGTAGCTAGAAATAATACAAGTTTATCTGTCATTAATAATCCTAACATATTAGGTGTAGGATGTAATTATTCAAATTTAAGTGTAAGTCTAGCAGGAAGATCTAGTAGAATAGGATTACCAAATTTTGCATCATATTATAATATGGAACAATTACAATTATCAGAACCTCAAGCATTAACTTGTACAAGTTTTCAATTTAATGCTCCTTTAATACAGCAGAATTGCAATTTTGTAAATTATACATTTTTATGGGATTTTGGAGATGGTACAACAAGCAGTCAAATGAATCCAATTCACAATTATGCATTACCAGGAAATTATACTGTAGTTCTTACAATATCAAATGGTTGTGCACCAATGCAAATATCATATAATCTAGTAACAAACTTTTCAATTTCAATTTCACCAATTAATCACAATTAAAATGGCTAACAAAAAAGTGTCTTACACAACAACAAGAAACATAAACAAAGCTCAGTCTTTAATCAAAATGGGAACAACAACTTCTCAGATGGCAAAACTTATGAGTTTAAGTTATAATCAAGCAATGTATTTACGTTACTTGGTAAATAACAAGAATCAGACTTCAGCATTGAAAGATAAAGCGGTTGTAGCTATGGTTAATACCAAAAAACCACTTGTAAATAAGAAGCCAAGAGTTTCTAAAACTATTATGGCTACAAAAGAAAACGTAAATGTTAAACGTGATGGTAATAATATTACTGTTACAATCAATCTAGCTATCTAATCAGCTAATTTTTTTATATTAAATATGTCTAAAAGATATTTCAGTTACATTTGTTTATACGAAGTATAAATGTTGTACCAACTTCCAAATGGCAAAGTAATTGAAATATCTTTAGAAGATTATCTGGAGATGACAGATATTGATTTCCAAAACATCATGGCTTTTAATTTAGGGGAACATATAAATAATCCTTGGGTTAATTCAGCAATAGATGAAGATCAAGAACCTGAAGAGGAAGATATTGTAAAAGAACTTCCTGAAGTCCCAGACCAAGAGAAACTTGAAGATCAAGATTATTATGAAGAGGAGTGATCCTCTTTTTTTATTTCATTTTTTAACCAAATAATTATGTCAAAAGTAGTAGTCGTTGCAAACGAAGAAGGAAATGTTGTGCAAACATCAGAAAACAATTCAGAATTTGGCCACATACGTGTGGAACAAGTGAGAGCAATTATTGATGATCGTGGATGGGTAAACCGCAAAAAATATGTTGCTCTAATTGCTGGTAAAACTGAAGATTTAGAAGCACTTGAATACAAAAATGGTCAAGAGCTTGAAGGTAAAATTATTGTAAAAGAATCACTAAGTCCATTTAATACTAAATCTCCAGATAGAGATTTAAAATATGCCGGATCAAGTGGTATTGTTTGTTTACAAGGTACATCACCTATTTACCGCAAATGTGTATATACACTAGATGTAAATTCTAGTGATGAATTAATTCAACACACTAATGTTGAAGAAATCAAAGAAGCATTTAACAAACCTGTTTCTAGAAAACTAATTCCAAACGAAGATTTTTCACTCTAACAACTAAAAATCATGTCCCAACACAAAGTTACACAACGCAAAGTTCAATCACTAAACATGTCAACCAATCGTTTTTTAAATTATGAGATTGATGAATTTAATAACTTCCAAAATAAGCTCTACAAAGAAGCATTGTTTGGTTTAAGTAATTATTCACAAGATGAAATTAAGAAACTAACTTACCAAGAACAGAATAGAATTACTAAAGTTCACCGTAAAACTCAAACAGTTTTGAATTTATGGAAACAAGAATTATGTAATAATATCGTAAACTCCATGCTAAAATGTCTTTTTCCTAAATCAAAACTGACAAAAGAGCTTGTAGAAGACTTTGGTAATATTGTTGATCCTAGTTTCAAGAATTTTCTTACCTTTAAGCAATTAGGGATCAGTAAGAAAGAAATTGTAGATAAATTAATTTCAAAAGAAGTTTTACCTCTTAATTTTTACAAATTAAAATGAACCTAAACAATTTGACCCCAGAACAGGTAGTATTTATTAATACTATCAACAATGCTCTTATTAAAACTTACGAGGATGTTATCAGAGATAAAGGAATCAGTTTTGAGCAAGAATTGCCAATGATTGGTGTTATGAAAGCATTTAGAAAGCTTGATGATGAACAAATTCAAGAAATCATCAATAACAAGCGATTTAATTTTGCTAAACAATTGCAGAATATCATTGAACCAATTGCAGAAATCATCAAAGAATCTACTCCTGAAATTTATGAGGAAGCTTATGAGTTAGCAGGAATGAATAAATCTGATGATAATGATGATAATGATTCAGTGTTTTAATGATACAACCAAAGCAAAAACTTTGCGATGGATGTAATACTCTAAAGTTAATTTGGAAGACTTCGGAACGTAAAAGGTATTGTAAAGATTGTTGGTACAAGAATTTAAAACCAAATGATGGTACCAAAAAAACCAACAAACAATCTAAACCTTTACGTTCTAAGTCTTCTAAGTTAGCAGCTTTAGAACAATTATATTCAAAACTTAGGAAAGACTATCTTGAATCACATATTACTTGTGAAGCAAGGTTACCTGGTTGTAGTGTAAATGCAACAGATATACATCATAAAAAAGGCAGAGGTCCATTCTTGTTAGATATAGCAAGTTGGATTTCTGTTTGTAGATCTTGTCATACTTGGATTGAATTAAATCCAACTGAAGCCAAAGAATTAAACCTTTCAGAACAAAGACTATGAACACGATTTTTTTAACATGTTTATTCACCTTTATTTTTACAATTTTATTTCTAGAAATTTTTAATCTGAGAAGATTTGGAGGTTTAGTAGATCATACCTACTGGCATTATAAATTGTACTCACATTTTCAAAATAATCACTATGATATTTTTTCTGAAGATTGTTTAATTGTATCTTTAGAAGGATATTATGAAGATGTGGATCTACCAGTAATTACAAGACTACCGTTTCCAGGAATAGTATCTAAATACTATATAAAAGGTTATGGTATTGTTCTTAATTACACATCACTATCAAAACTTATTGATTCCAAGTTAAGTAAAAAATGAATGATTTAAAGTCCGAGATACAAAATGAAGCTCTTGAAGTGTTAAAAGATCATAAGAGAGCCGGTGTTGTTATGTCTATGGGTTTAGGTAAAACGTTATTAGGTTTACTAGATATGGTAAATAACTATAATGAATTTAGTTATTTCCTTGTTGTAGCACCTAAAAGATCAATATTTAAAAGCTGGATAGATGACGCTAATAAATTTGGTTTCGGATATTTAATTGATCATATAAAGTTTACCACATATTTATCCTTATCAAAACAATCTTTAAACTTTCAAAAAGTATATCTTGATGAGTGTCATAATCTATTAGAGAGTCATGACTCATGGTTATCAAGATATAATGGTGATATACTTGGATTAACAGGTACTCCACCACTTTATAAAGACAAAGAGAGATTTGATTTAGTAAATAAATATTGTCCTATTGTATATAGAAAAGATGTTAATTTTGCTGTAGATAATAAAATTCTCAATGATTATAAGATATATGTTCATACACTTAATCTTAATCCTACACTTAAACATAAGTTTGGAAAAAGTTATATGACTGAGACAGATATCTATAATTTTTGGACGAGAAAGTTATTTGAAGTACAAAACGAAGCATATCCTGATCAAAAGTTGATGCAGTACTACAGTATAATGAGAATGAAGGCATTACAGTCTTTTAAGTCAAAAACTAATTATGCTATAAGTCTTCTAGGAAAAGCAAAACATAAAACAATTGTATTTGCCAACACTAAAAAACAAGCAGATCAAATTTGTAAGGATAGTTACTATTCAGGTAAGAAAAATGCAGAGAAGAATCTAGAAAATTTCAAACAGGGTGTTATTGATAAGTTATCTTGTGTACTTCAATTAAATGAAGGTGTAAATATTCCAGAATTAAGAAATGCTATCATTTTACATGCCTATGGTAATAATCGTAAGAGCTCCCAAAGAATTGGTAGATTGTTAAGGTTAAATCCTGATGATAAATCTTTTATTCATATATTGTGCTATAGAAACACTATAGATGAAAAATGGGTGAAAGATGCATTAGAAGATTTTGATGCTTCAAAAATTGAATATTTATGAGAGAAATAATTTTTATTGTATATTCTTTAACTTACTTCAACAATACTTGTCAAGAGAAATATTATCTAGTTAATAGAGAACAAGATGGTAATTGTTTTATTGTCCTAAATAAAGAGGAAGTAAAACATTATTATTCTTTAGGTGCAGTAATAGATACACAAAGAGTGTACACTGCTCCGTTTATTTCTGTAAAATGAGTGACGAATTAATTATTTATCAGAAGTTTTTATATAAAGCTTCTGAAGGGAATCCTATTAAGTTAGCTGTACTAATTCGGAGAGATTTATTTAATAATAACTCTCTAACCATGCAACTTTTTAATGATAAAATAAATGTAGATACAGTGATTGAAAAAGCTGAACAAATCGTTAATCAAATTGAATCCAAAAACTAAAACATGAACACAAAATCTAATCAAACAGAAGAATCTTTTGTTGAAACTATGGAAATAACTGAAACAGTTAATCAACCAACTATTGACAATTCCACGAAAGGTTTTGTTTATATGGATGATGTAAGCAAAATCTTAAATGTAGCCCTAAACACACAAGAAAATGTAATTCTCTTTGGTAAGGGTGGTTATGGTAAATCAGAGTACACAATTGAATTCTTGAAAGAATTAGGTATTGAACCGTTTGTACTAACAATGGGTAGTGGTATGACTACTGACCGTATGTTTGGTGGTTTGGATCTTAAAACATTCAATGAAACAGGTAAATTAGAATATCTTGTTCAGAATAGTTTTATGAACCATGAGTTCGTAATCTTTGAGGAGTTATTTGACTCACCAGATTTTATTCTTGAGCAACTTAAGGATATTTTATCTAGTGGTTATTTTAGAAATGGTTCTCAAGTATTTGAGATCAGAACTAAACTTATTATTTGTTGTACTAACAAAACTCGTGAGGAGTTTGCAAAGAACAATTCATTGAAAGCTTTAATGGAACGTTTTCCATTGGAACTAGAAGTGAAATGGGATAACCATAACCGCATCACTTATGAGAATTTGTTGAAAACAAAATTAGGATTTGCAGATCCTATGCTCACTTATATTTTGGAGCAATATGCAGTTCAAGGACACACTGTGTCACCAAGAATTGCAATCAAATCTGCAAAGATTGTTGCACAATGTGGTCCTGATGCTTTGAATTATATTGCAGATTTTTCTTCTAAACCAGAAGTTCTAAAATCTTCAATTGCAAAGTTTAAGAGCATATTTGAGATCAATGAGTTGATTGAATCTATTAGACAAAACATTTCTTTGTTTGAGCAGATTCCATTCAAAACTCTTGATGACGTAAAACAAGGTGGTAAATTGAATAAAGCTATTTATTCTTCTATTCTAAAGTTGAAAGGTATTAAAGCAGATGATAGTCTAATTCAGACTACAACAGATGCTATTAAATCTTTCACAGAGGTTTATGATAGAAATAAAAAAGCACTTGATCTTTTAGTTAATTTGGAAGACTAATGAGTTATTACAATAATAAGAATACCGGGGGATATTCCTCCGGTAATTCTTCTAGACGTATAGGATACGGTTCTAGCTATTACGATGATTACTATGATTCAGGATATGGATCATATTATGGAAATTCAAATAAAGGTAGTTACTATGGAGGAAAATCTTATTATTCAAATAATAATTGGAGCTGGGGCACATTTGGGTATGATAGTGTAACAGAGGACAATGATGATTTATACATCAAAGGTCATGAAAGTTATTTTACTCCAAAGGATAGTGAGATTTCCAAAAAACTAAGTAGATCTGTAAATACTAAAAACAATCGTAACTCTATCAAAGAATTTGCTAGATTCTTTTATCATAAGATGATTGATGATAAAAATTATTTTGATAAGAAATATAACGATGAAAGTTCTTTATCTGAATCTGAAATGGAGCAATTCCAAAGTAAGAAACAATATTATGAGGAACTATGGGATAAGTTTATTCCAGGCTATACTCCATTAGAACAGGCTATGTCATTGTTTAATGAATTACAAAGACAAAATCCTGAAGAAGATGATGTATCTAAAATGGATATAAATAAATCATTAAATGATAACAAGATCGAATTCAATAGAGAAATCTATACAGATCCTGTTATCAATGAGCTTTTGGAAATGCATGAATTAGCAAAAGATAATAAAGTGGAAATTATGAATATGATTTCTTTGTTCCGCAATTTTGGATCTGAATTTAAGATCAAGAAAGAAGTGGAAGAAAAGATTATTCAGAATTCTGACATATTATCAAAAAAGATAATGCGTGATTATTCTCAATTGCATATGGTTGATTTATATCAAAGATTACTTCCGGGATATGATATCAAAATGCTAACTAAAGATCTTGTTGTTAATGTGCCAGTTGATAGAACTGAACATAAACAAAAGATTATTATGCTACTAGATTATTCTGGTAGTATGCATGATGATAGAAAACAAAAATGGGTGTTGGCTATTCTTATAGACAGATTGCGATATGCAATAAAAGAAGAAGCAGAAGTGTTCTTTAGCTATTTTGTGCATAAACCTGAAGACATGCATTTTCATCACATTTATGATAGAAAAACTGCAATTGAGTTTTTCCAAGAATTCTCTACTGAACCAAATGGTGGTGACACTTATATTGGTAAAATGATTGATTCAATCAGAGAGGATATTGAAGATCGTAAAACACTTGGTAATCTTGATATAGATTTATCTCAAGAGAAACCAGAGATCTTAATCATAAATGATGGACAGGATAGTGTTAAAACTGATAAATTCAGTTATAAGACAAATGCTATATCTTTGATAGATGGTGCCAACGAGGAACTAAAACAATTATGCATTGATAATAATGGTAAATATGTTTTCATTAGTCATGATGGAAATATAGATATTTCATAAAAAATCATTATATTTCATATAGAATATGAAATATTTAGTGATAATATTATTATTAGCTGCTTGTTATCCAAAGATTGGAAGTAAATCTCTTTTTAAGGCTGAGGTCAAGATTACAAGATTAGATAATTCTATAGACACTATTGATGTTGTTTATTTTGATTATATGATATTGGATCTTGACCATGCTTTAAAGAAGAAAGATGGTAAAGAAATTACCAGAAACGTCAAATCCTACAAAATTTTAAATAAACAAAGAATCAAATTGTGACTGAAAAAATAATTGACAACATAAAGTTTAGTATTGTAAATTCTATAAAACCTTGTATTGAATATGATGAAAATAATAATCCATTTGCATTCATAGAAGATACATATAGAGATACAGCTTCAGAAGAAATTATTAATTTTGTTGTGAAAACATTAGTGGACTTTTCTGTAAAACTGGATGATAATGACTATAAAGAAGGTTTACATGATCTATTGAAATCAAAGAATATAGATTTAGTTTCTAATGATCCAAAACAAATAAAAATAAAAATTGAAGAATCTTTAAAATATTTTTTTGAACACTAAAATGAAAACAACTTACAATAACCGATATGGCGATATTATTACCTTTGAAAGGGTAGATGATAAAGAAGTTAAAATGAGTGGAAATATACTTGATTTTATGCAATGTGGTTATGATGATGAGTTTAATTCAAAAAAAGTGATTATGATTCACCCAGAAGGTGGACCATATATTCAAATAAATAGTAATCTAAAGTTTTACTTTAATTTAAAAGATGATCTAATTGTTAAAGAAATTGATTTACAAGGTGATCATATTATTTTTAAATGCAAATAATCAAACAAAAAACTAAAACGCTAATAACTAAAGATAATGGGAGAAGCTCTGATGGGGTTTCTCCCAATTTTATTTATGGGTGTTTAGGAGGATGTATGTCTTCCTACTGTTATGTAGGTAGATATAATCACGATAAAGTGTATGTAAATGAGAATACTGATCAAATCTTAGATAGTATTGATACATGGGTAAAGAGTAAACCTTGGCCCAAAGTTCCAAACCAATGTGACGATAAATATTATATTATAGATATAGGATGTAGTACAGATATACCATTAATGAATAAGTATTATGACTGGCAAAAAGTATTTAGCTATTTTAATGAATCAGATTATGCAAAAAGCACCTTTGCTACAAAATATCCTACGAAGTTTATTCCCAATAATTATAATCTACATAAGGATAAACATAGGATAAGAGTGAGTCTGATGCCTCAGATTATCTCTAATATTGTTGAGTCTAAAACAGATCTTATATCTGACCGTATAGAATCTATCCATAATCTACAAAAGTATATGGAAGTGCATATAAATTTTAGCCCAATAATATACTGGGATAACTGGGAAAAGTATTATGAAGAATTGTTTCAGAGCTTAGAAGGTATTGACTTTAAATCTGAATGTATCTTTTTAACATATAATGATATCCAATATCAAAGAAATTCAGAACTAGTGAATGATCTATGTTGGAAACCGGAGTTACAAGAACATAAAAATTCTCAATATGCTCCTGATAATATCAGATATAAATCTGATTTCAAACACGGATTGATTGAAAAATTCAAGTACCTTTACTCAAAATATTTTGATTTAGAAACAATTAGATACATATTCTGATGATACAACTACGAATTCTATTTGAAAAAATTAAGAGAGTATTTGCTTGGCTACCTATAATCTGGAATGATAATGATTTTGATTATAGTTACCTTGATAAGATTATCTTGTTTAAGCTAAAAAGAATATATAAATCTTTACGTCCATATGATGTAAGTAAGCAACCACTAAGAATTTGTATAAATATTCTTGAAAGAATTCAGGATGATTGGTATTTTGAAACATATAAATATTTAATCAAGACAGAAAAATCTGAAATAGATAAAATGTTTATACAAATTCCTGGAACTGAGACTTATGAATTGAATAAAAAGTGGAGGATTTCTAATAATATGAAACTATACAATAAGAAATCTAAACAAGCTAGTAAAGTAAAGGACAGAGATTGGGAAATTTATAATAAATTATATTATAAATACAAAGAACACTGGTGGTCCTAATCCGATTTATAATAATTATATTAATAGTTTTTATAACTAGTTGTCGTCCTGATTTCTCTAAACCTAGATATAAAAACAAGTTTAGAAAAAAATGGACACGCAAACATGTAATTATATATAAACAAGGAACATATAGAGATCCTAATATTAAAACTGAATTTAGAAGAAATCTTCTAAAACCAAAATCAATAAATTTTGATAATTGGTAAAAAATAATTTACTTAAAATGGAAAAAACTAGAATACAAATTGATGGTATTTGGTATGTTAGAGAAGACCAAATAGAAAAAAATCCTATTGAATTAGATCCTGTTAAATTTGAAGGTATTGTTGTTGAAGATGAAACATTTTGTTTTGAGGCAACTAGAATACTCAGAGATAGTGGTGATCCGTATGATGATATTGATATTAAGTTCACTGATAAAAGAATTGAACCTTTTAAAGAAGAGCATTGGGATAGTAATTCTTGGATGAAAGGTGTATTAGATAATAATCCTGATTCCCTTAAAGAATTACCTGATATAGGTGAAGGTACTAAATTCTTAAAAGCATTCCTACAATATCTAAAAGATGAAGAATGGTTATGAAAATAATAATGATAATAATACTTATTATTTTATGTACAGCTTTAATTACCTTAACATTGATGGGTTTATATATTTTATTTTTTAAAGCTTTACCAGATTTTTATAACACTTTAAAAGATGAAGAATGGTTATGAAACAAGAAATACTTGAAGATTCTAACCCTAGATACATAATCCTTGAAGAAAGTTGCTCAGGCCATTGTTGCTTTGAGTATACTGTTATTGACACACATATCAAACATGATGCTACTTGGAAACGCTCTATGTGTGAAACGTTTGATAAAGATAAAGCTGAAACTATTTGTAATGCACTTAATAAGTTATGAAAAATAAAGAAACACCTAAAGAATCTGCAAAAAATAACATTATTGAGGATTGGTTAAAAGAACATGGTGATCCTGAAGTAGATAAAGAAGTAGAGTGTAAATTAGAACAGATAACACTTGAAGAAGCTGCTGAAAAATATTCAAGCATATCTTTTAATAAACAAGATTTATATGATGGTTTTATAGAAGGTGCTAAATGGCAAGCTAAAAGAATGCATAGTGATGAAGAAGTAGAGAAGCTATTATCGAAAATAGTTTTTGAAGTTAGAAGTATAGAGAATAATTGGAACGGTGTTCAAATATGGTTTCAAAAAAATAAAAAGAAATAACTATGACACCAAAAGAAAAAGCAGATGAATTATTTAGGAAAATGTATGAAGTACGTTCTGTAGCAGCAAGTGATATTACTAAGCATTTTGCAAAACAAAGTGCATTGATTGCAGTTGATGAGATAATTAAATTTATGGAGATGGATGATGAATATAATGAGTGTCTTTATTTTGCTAATTCTAAATGGGTTCAATATTTAATAGAAGTTAAACAAGAAATTGAGAAATTATGAAAGATTTTATACCTTACGAACAAGCATTAGCTTTAAAAGAACTAGAATTTGATGAACCTTGTTTTGGTAAATGGTTAAGTTTTAAACAAAGTGATTGGAAAGTATATGAATTGATACTTGAGATGGGTATGAATGAGGAGTTTGAAGATAATAGAAATTTCTATCTTCGCGAAGGAGCGTGTTCAGCACCAACATTCTCACAAGCATTTAGATGGTTTAGAGAGAAGTATAATATATCCTACAGTATTGATTGGATGAATAGAAGTTCAGAATTTTATAATGGGTATTATGTTCATTTTAGAGGGATTAATGATAATAAAATTAATCAAGAAAATTTTATAGTGTTGAATGATGAATTACCATCTAAAGGATATAAAGTTTATAAAACCTATGAAGAAGCAGAACTTGCATGTTTAATTAAACTAATTGAAATTGTAAAGAATGGAGCCAAATGATGAATTGCTTTTACAAGCATATAGTCTTGGATTTGATTTAGAATTAGATGGTAAAGCTTCAAATGTTAAGTTTGAACATCTATTAATTAGTAAAGCATTTAATTTAGGTACATCTGATGCATTATTAGGTGATGATAATAGAAGTTTAGATTATCAATCTGATGAACAAATACTAAAAAGAATTAAACAATAAAATCATGGAAACC